>Ga0307517_10011283_pt1 | contig 12400 bp, 15 predicted proteins | sample 23_EM_MG_FD_194515 | JGI IMG/M metagenome (GOLD analysis project Ga0307517, IMG submission 194515) | Populus trichocarpa ectomycorrhiza microbial communities from riparian zone in the Pacific Northwest, United States - 23_EM | ecosystem: Host-associated > Plants > Roots > Unclassified | place...
GAACAATGTCTGGGGGAGGGGAACAGTTCCCTTCGCCTCTAGAATACACCGACGGACACAAACCATCGGTGAGTGCACAGTGAATGATGCCAAATGGTTTTTGTATTCCCTATCTATTCATCATGCAAATACTAAAATTGAAAGCTGCTCGCACAACACAATAACAGAAGTTCATATAACAATAATAAAATAAATACTTTGTTGAGAATTTCGTCAATAAGGTCTCTTTCAGCCTGTTCCCTTCAAGTAAAATGTTTCTCGCTCATTCGACAATTCTATCATAACAGGCTTCACTTAACCCATAATCCGACTTGATGGTAAACACTTATGCAACGACCGATAATTTACTGTGATTTGTGCAGCCATCCCATAATGGTTCGTCAAAATCTTTTAAAAGATAAAAAAAAAAAAACCTAGCAGCGTCTGCATTAGGTTCTTCATCTATGATTGAACATTGACCAGCATGACTCCGATTCATTCTCATCGCACCCATAACGATAGTCCTATAAGAATTACTGTTGTTAGTTTCAACTCCATGCACATTGCTAGCACTAGAAGTTGACCCAACCATCCTTTCTACCATGGTCTCGTGAGGAACAAATGGTTCTTTATGTGCATACCAACACAAGTATTCCTCCATGAACCTTTCATGTAGAAGATGCATTGTTACAACATCTGGATCGAGAAATTTTTTATTTTTACACCTCTTGCATGGACACCTAATACCGCTTCCACTAATATTTATTGGAATAGATGTTGCGTAATTAATAAAACTCTGAACCTCATTACAATAATTCATCCTCCGCAATCCTTGAGGTGAATCTCGATACATCAACGAACGATCATTCATGACTTTTATTGAACCAATATATATCAAAAAATGATGACAACAATATGTATTAATTATCTACGTTAAGTAAATAATCAACCTACTTTCATACTTCTCTTAATTCATTATCAATTATCAACGTAGATACAAATTTGCACACATTAATTTTCAGAAATTATAACTCGGCAATAAAATTGACAAAATATAAAACGGAACGTTAAACAAGCCATTATTTATATCATCACAACACACCTAAGTAGGTAATTCGATATAAGTTTCAACAATTTACAAACAAATATAATTTTACAAAATCTAAAACAAACCGTAACATGTACAAAATCATGTATCCATACAACAAGTTTGTTTGAGAAAAAACAATAAAACAAGTAAACACCCAAACAAAATACATATGCTACAAAAATATGCAATAAAAAAAATTGACATTTTAAAATTGTGTTCAAATTAAAAAAATAGTTGATTTACTTAAAATGAAAATTTTGCAATAAAAATGCTACTGTGACTGGGAAGGTCGAGTAAGGATGAATTTGGATGGGGGAGGGGTCTGTTTGTTAGTTGCATATTGTGGGGGGTTGTTTAGTTGCAGAGGGGAAGAAGGAGAAATAGGGGAGGGGAGGGACGACGACCAGGTCATATATTAACTATTATTGATGAAATGTTTTTATTTTTCATTCTGTCGGCAATTCTGTCAGTATAAGTGACATGTCACTGTATGATTTTCCTTGTTTGAATCCAACTGTAATTCCATCGGTAAAAGCATCCACAAAAAATTACATGTCATCGTACGTTTTTGGTTTTTTAAATTCCTTTTATTCCGACTGAGATTGCCTCGGTATTTACAAATAGAAATATTCCGTCAGTAAATACTGACGAAGTTAGGGATAAAATCAATTCGGTCGGTAAATATCACTGCAAGATACCGACAGATTTTTTTCGTCGATAATTTTATTTGTATTCGTAGATTTTTTGGTAGTGATTTAACTCTTTATATTTCTAAAAAGTGCTTGTATATAAAAGAAAAAAAATTGTATTGTTAATGGCTTTTCTTCATTTAAAAAACAATGAAAAACTTATACAAGAAAATTGTGAAGAATCTTTAAAATATATTTTTTGAAAAACAAAAGGGTAGTTTTTGGGTGAAGAAATATTATATTTCAACAAAAACTTTCAATTTTTTTTAACTCGAGTTTCTTATAAAATAAAAAAAATTAAAGTATTGATATATTTCTTAAAGACCTCCTACTTTTATAGAAGTTGAATCCAAAACAATAAAGTGAAAAAGATGCTCATTTATTAATTAACTACACATGTCAAACTTTAATATTGTTTTATTTTAATAATTTAACTCACAATCAATCACATCTTCAAATCAACTTACACGTCAACAAAGCTAAATTTTGTTGAACGGTCTAGCTATTTTTCTAAACAATACAAACAAATTTAACCTAACCCCGATGATATATATAATTATTTAACGAGGGTATATATATGCTCTCCATCGTAAATTAAAATAAGATTTAGCTAGCTAGTTTGATGTCATGACTGATCGTGATTTGTTGGTTATATAAAGTAGCACTTAAATATTTACGAGTATATTTTGCATGAAGTCGGTCGAGAAATATAAAAAGTAATGAACGATGAGCTCAGTGCAATTAAAGTAAGATTAACACATGGCTAGGAGAGGAAGGGGATTAAGATTGTATTATCTTCAAGAGGTGCTAATAATTAAGTAGAATATATAGCACCGATTACACAAAAATATTGTGAGTGCTGTGCTCCTACATATGATGATACCAAACACATGCATGGCTGGTGTTTAACGCAGCCGATGTGCTGACTCCTACGATTGTGATGTGTAATAATGGAATTGGCAGGCAGCCACCATAACCATCAAGTTGCTTGGTTCTTGTTACATTCCAGAAAATAACTCAAATCGTTTTGATGTGTTAATGTTAAAAATAATTTTTAAAAAATAAAAAAAAATTATTTTAAAGTATTACTAAATAAAAACCACTTTAAATCGTCATTGCTATCACAATCGCAAATAAAGTCAGGAAAACAATGTGGGAGAGAAGTGAACAAAGATTTCAGAGAAGGAGAGCATGAGATATTAAGATGATCATCTGGGTTGTTGCATGCACCTAATTGCTTCTATAGTTTGCATTCCGAGCACCATGATTCTAAGTGATTTTTGCACGAGATTCTTTCATGGAAGAAGGAATATTGGCCGGGCTGGGCTCTACAAGCTGCTTGTCTACTCATAATCTCCATTTATATGCATGGCAAGCATTTTTTCCCTCTTTATATAGGCCATATTTTAATCTTTAAACACTATTTTTTAAAAAAAAAAAAAAAAAAAAAACAGAAACTAATTTTTGTAATTAATGCCATCATAAATGACTTACTGTTTATTAAACTAAAACTACTTTTTGGCCGGCTTAATAGAGAGAAAACAAAACTGCATGTGTTATTTTAATATTTAACTTAATTTACTAAATACTTTTCTAATATTAAAAGAATTTGTCCTTTTCTGGAAGCCTCAACACGATAGAGAAATAAAGTTTTTATTTAAATAATTTATCATTATCCATCGTATTCTGTGGGCAGAATCTAACAGCGCCACTCAAATTAAAGTAATAAGGGGTATAATTGTAAGATTTTAAACTCCGCGAGACTTGGCTTGAAATAAAATCTTAATAGTTAGAGGACTGAACTGAAAAATCTAATCGCCCATCGGTTTAATTATGCAACTTTGAGGACGAGGGGAGATGGCATAATGGCCAACAAAACAAGGGGTCTAAAAAAGAAGTCGTCAGATTTGTGGATGACATTTGAAAGGGTCCCACGTAGAAATCAAAGTGAAAAAAAAATAAAAAATAAAAGGAAAAAAAAACATAAAAAAGAAAAAGAAAATAGATAATCACGTCTGACTAAACCAACCCAAGTTGATAACATTAACAACATATTGAAATGAGGTATTTGTTATCAATTACATAATCGACAAGAGAAAGAAAATAGAACCCGAGAACAGATGATTTAATAAACTTTTTTTTAATGAAAAAAAAAATGCTGGAGGAGCAATGCTGCTTAAGTACGTATGTATTTTGTATTTGGTTGTACAACAAATAGAGCTCTCCTTATCCCCATCTCTATCTCGTATTTATATGCAACCTACCAGAGCGGAAAAAGAATAAAACAAAACAGGGGATTTTTTTAATGAAATGATTTGAATGCTATAAAACAATGGCCAGCAGCATTACCAGGAATCGTCACCGCCGTGTAACCCAGCAGAGAAAAACACTGGGACTGGTGACTACCCTCTACTCTTGAAACCTAATAAAAAACTTGGGATGCATAATACTCGCTCTCATTGAACACAGGTCTCAAGTCTTCCTTGCACATGAAGTCCAGAGGGAAAGAAACAAGATGCCCCCGCACCGACTTTAATCTCTCCAGCGGATCGGTGTTTTTTATGTCTCCATTTTGGTAAGACTCAAGCTTTTGAGGGGCTATCCCTAGATCGATGGTGGTATGGCCAAGCCTATCCTTCCAGAACGCCGTACTTTGTCTGAGTGCGGCTCTGCATGCGAGTAGGGGCGGAAAGCAATTGGTTAAGATCATTAGGCAGGGAAAGATAAGTGAAGAAGTATCATACCTGGTGTGTATAAGATCACTTGGCACACAAGAAAAGACATCCTGATAGATCATGGTATTTGTCTGTCAAATGAGAATCACCGATACATGATGTTAGTTGGTAGACCAGATTCGAGGCAAACGCAAAAGCCCATCGGGAAAAACCTCGGGCAAAAGATGCATTGTTTATGCCGTTTAGCATATCCGATATATAGAATATTTATACCCCTTGTATTTGGTTGATAAAAAAGCACAGGCAGATTATTTTGGAGCAAATTAAAGTTTTTATCCAGTAGAATATGCGCTGCTATAACTTCATAACTATGCTCTTGTCTTTGCCTCGGACCTTTCAGGATGACACCCATGCCAAAAACATACCACACTCTTTCGCCGAAGTTTAAAAATCGACCAAGAAAAGAGAGGGCCAGGGTAAGAGGTTCGACAGAGGTCATTGCTTAGTAAAAATTGTAATATAATGGAAACGGCATGTCTAACAACAATTCCAATGAGTATATAATAAGATTAAGGGAACAAACACGAGAAGCAAACAGTGACAGTAATTTAGCCATTCAAAGCGCTCCATCTATATCAGCAGATGTAGGAAGCACTTTTTAATGCGAACACAGCCTCTTAACATGTTGATATGTCAGCTGAAGAGAAAATCCATGTAGAAAAAGAATTTTCCTTTATTAGCTTTTGTTTAAGAAATTAGAAACTTCATATGACAATGCCTAGTAACTCACACCCTATTAATGCAAGCTTTTGAACTCTGCCATCAACGCCTATGGGAAGTCCTCCAGATTCAGCATTTAACATACACAAACAATATACATTGGATATTTGAATGCAGGCAGCAATTCCAAATTGTTCTTCACATTGAATCGAAGTTTGGAAAAAGAAAAAGTGCTGTATGAAGTAGTCTTCTAAAATAAAATCATTCCTGTTCTCACCTTTGCAGTTGACATCCATCTGTCTTTGTAAGTCGACTCAATTACTGGGTCAATCACTTTATGGATCTGAAATTAAAAGAAAACGGATGTGCTGTGTCAGATGGAAAGCAACAGTAGTCTATCAGTGACGTGACTTCATAATTGTGGAGCAGTCAATATTTACACTAACCTCTTTGGCATGAAGACCAAGGTGTTCAGACCACAATGAAAGGCGGAGACTAAGAGCAAATTTTCCAGCCTTCCAGGGCTTCCCTCCCATTAATGAATCCACAAATTCCTTGTCTTCGATAAGTACCCCAATCTATTACAAAATTGTACCAAGGAAACAATGTAATAAATTTCTTTAATCGTTGAAAGTTTTACAAGCCATATGCTATTCTCATTCCCTTTAACCTGTAATCACTACTCATCATAGATCCAATTTTATCTTTGCAATTTTCCATGTCACAAACAACTGTATAAAGGCCTGGTTAGAGTTTACTTTGACAGATCGTCATTTCTTAATTGTATTAGGCATGCATTAACTTTGAGAATCAAAGTTTCAAACAGAAAACCATACAGGAAAACCTGGAATAGGGCGATACCTCAGAATCTCGTGACCCAAGCAAACTCCTGTCATTAATATTAGCTGATCCAATCAAGGTTGCACGGTCATCAACTATCATTATTTTACTATGGACATACACCTGCAGACACAACAAGGATAGATAAGCATTTTGTTCAATACAAAGAAACTCTGTACATAAAATCAATAGAGATTGAGGTGAAGGGCTATAAACAGCATTTGTCAAAGGCTGGGGAGAAAACTAATAGACGAAGTAATAAACAGAATGAGATCTATGCATACCTGACTGGTGACCACTGGACCACCATTAGAAAGTTGGCCGTAAGCTCTAAGGCCATAGAAAGAAATGTAATCTTGAGTTTTCGGACCAAGAAGATCATATAAGTTGTGCAATACTGAATTTTGTCCTCTGCAAATAGTTCGATATTGCCAATGCATTATGGCTCTGACAGATGCTGCACCACCATCATCTACACCACCCTGTGAGACTAAAACTTGAGCCAACAAAGACGAGAGAAAAAAAAAGGGAACATCCAAATTTCAAATTTCAAGTAATGAACAAAGAATTAAAACCTGGAATCCTGGAAGCAGTGGTATGACAATAATAACCCTGAAACACTTCTTTTCGTTAAATGCTCGCATAATACGCTGATACAATGCTTCTAACACACGATTCTGTATAATGTCATCTCCTGAAAGACCTGATATGAAAAATTGATTCTGGGAAACCCAGCAATGCAGAAAAAGCCAGGCAAAACGAATAGCTTCAGACTTTTTACAATCAGCCTTAACATCAAAATATGAAACTTCCATGCTAATTAGAAAGACAGCAAAAATAAAGAACATCTACAGTTGATGAAATAAAATCTTTTACTCATTCACAAAACCACCTTTTAACCAAATTATTAAAAGCTTGAAGTAAATCATTCTTGATTCCTTAGACAAAATTAAAAACTCTTTACAATCATTCGAAAACCGTATCCTTGATTGCCCCTCCAAATTCATCATAGATGAAAAGCTATTCTTCTGTACAAAGATTCTTTCGTTTTCTCCCTAAGCAGCAATCACTTCATAACTTCCAAAAATCAATAAACTTCCCCTCAGTCAACCTCTAAAACTGACTGAATTCACTTCCTCTTGCCTAAAAACCACTCATACTATGCCACAGTATACAGTCTCTACTTTTCCTTTTCTTAGCCTTCCCAGGGCCCAGGCTGATATTAGTGATATCTTTCAGGATGCACTCTTAGTAAATGTGAATGAGCAAGTTCATAGAGTAAGATAGGAGTATCTAAAATCAATTCCTGACTCTGACATAAACAAATAAAACTGGAATAGAGTGCCTTGGCCATAGCTTAGATACACAGATGGGTAGTTCAATGATGGGATAGTCCCTGTGCAACCACCAACCCTCTACACTACCGGATAAAGCCTGAACACTTGTATTTATGTCTGATAAGAGTTTCTTCTTGCAATTTTTCCCTCTAAAAACCATTTCTTTAAATACTTGCTGCACCATTAGCATCGTGTCAAGCCTCCTTTGTCATTTCATGCCTTCAACCAAATTCATGCTGCTCTTCCTTGCCAGCGATGTGAGGGAGACAGAGACTGAGCCATATATATCGAGATGGTAATTTTACAAGCAGCTGTTCAATATGACTTAAAAAACTCACTAGGAGTCAATACAATCACGAGAGGAAAAAAACTGCAGAAAAACTCGAATTGAGTGTTTCAAAATATATTCCCACCGAGGAAACAATTTGACATGAGGTGGATATGCTTGACCTTAAGTTACTTGTTCAAAAGACAGTGGGTTCCATTCACAGAAGGATACAATAAATAATGGGTAACAGTTTATACCTCGATGTAGACAAAGTTCTCCGCTTTCTCGATAAGAGAACAATAAGCACAGTGAATGCTCTCTTCAATTTGGCTTGTTCCAGCAGACCACTGACTCACACTCCTTATGACCTGGAAAATGAAAGAAATCACTGATGACAGAGGATACAGATTAAGTTTTATAGATGATTTATAAACATAATAAGTATTGAATAATCATAGCAACGTTAATGGAAAAAAAAAATCAATTGTGCTGGCTTGTAGAATGTGAAATTGTCACAAATAGAAACATGAAACAAGGTTGGCACCATTTCAGATTTTCGCGGTTCTTCCCTTTTTTTTTCAATAAATGGACAGACCTTTCAGTTCCTCTAAAATTGCTTTGAATTAAGTAAATTAAAAATTTGAACAAAACACTCTCTAGGGCTAACTGAAAGACGTGCAATGCTCAATCTTCACATAGATCATGAAAAGGTAAGAAATCCAGGCAAACCATGTTAAATATGATCTCCTGTTGGCATGGAGGACTGAGATCATCGGATGACTCAAGGTGGGTTTCTTACACTTGATTACAACTATAAGAATTGCATAAAATATCATGAGCAGTAACCCACCTGACAATGACAAGAAACACGAGAACCAACTTGCCCACTTTCATCCACAGAACCAATCTGATCAACCCTTTCTTGTGATTCCCACCATTCCAAGTCAGAAGTTTTGGTGCCAGGCTCCGCTGCTAAATCTGGAGACATTTTCACATGAAGATTCAAGGAATCGTGATCATCTACAAAGCTTGTCATTGGCATGTCTGGAACAACTGATTCAATTTTGGATTTCCGGAAAGCATGTGGGTGGCTTCTTCCAGGGGTAGACTCCAGCCCATTTCGTTTTGGGCCTACACCAGAGCCATCAGGCCCATCAGCTTCCTGAGGCAAAAGAAGAGGGATGTCTTGTAAAGATGAACCAGAGGAAAACGAATCCTGCCTTTTAATGCCTTTTACATTATCTTCAATATCTCTTCTTTCAACTTCCTTCTCTTTGTTTTGCCCCCTATAGTGTGGGATAACCATGTGCTGCTGGGGCATAAGTAGAGGAATTGCTTCCTCATATGGAGCTTTATTTCTCTGGAAAAAAGAAAAAAGCATATTCATGTTAAAATTAAAAGCTTTCCCCAACCTGCATCACAATCACCATACTAATTGGTGCTAAACTTTTGACCTTGGCAAAGTTCCAACGCTGGACAAAGTGCCTAGCTACATCACGACAAGGCGGTCCCCAAAGAGCACAATGGACATCATGCCAAGGCATTCGAGGATATTTGCCACGATCCAGTTCATCTTTCATCATATCTTCCCATGAATTTGGTTCAGATTCCCTGGAAGATGAAGTGAAAATTCATTTCATAAATCCAGCAAATGCAAATTCTGCTTCAAATAAACTAAACTACTATGCCAATTGCACATCACACCAATCTATCATTTTTCAGATGACTTGTTGAGAAGTCTTTTATGCCTGACTTCTATGTATGGTAATGTGTTTGAAAGTGCTTTTCAATGGGCGTTGTGACTGAAAAAGGCATAAAATTGATATATTTTTAATGATTTTAGATGGTTTTGACATCTTCAAAACCATTAAAGAGCATCTAAATGCACTTTTGCAAAATCACCTACACCGCATTACCAAACAGGCACTTAACATTGCAAAAACAGGTTATTGCAGATTGTTGTAAGATTCCCTCTACTTCAAGAACATAGCATGAACACATTAAGTGGTTATCTATGATTGAGCATACGTTTGTTTATTAAATTCCAGTAATTATCTTTGATTGAGCATTGCATTTGTGTATGTTAAATTCCAGTGACTTCATTGTGTCAACTTGAAAAATCTTGTAACTACATTTTACAGGATATAATCAGTTAATCAAGCAGCAGAAACCACTGAAACAGCAACACCAGATACAAGATGAGATAAATAAAATGACCAAAGTAATGAATCATTTATGTATTTATCAATCTCTCAGAATATGTTCATTTAACATTCTAAGAAATCACATTTGAGTAGAGAAAAACAAATTATTTACCTTGGGTTATAATAATCCTTTCCTGGCCATTCTTGAGGAGGGCAGTCTCCCACTCTGTGTTCACATGTGTCATAACGGCCAAAGCACAGGTCCAGTCCTCCAATAAAGCAAACCTGGTGATCCACGATGACAAGCTTTTCATGGTGGGACCTAAACATAACCAAAATATATATCAGAAATTGAAAGGCCCATTCTGATGAAGATGACTCAAAATTTAGTTCTGCCCAACACTCTTAAAGCTTGTCCAATAATGCATACCAAAGGTAAACACCTGTTGAAAAGTGGTCAGGAGACCGCAGTACCCTCACATTCTCATGAATACTAAGAAGCTTTCTCTTGCTATACACACTATTTATTTTCAGAGCAAGAGCCACCTCTTTATAGAGAAGAATATATATCTGCAGTGAAAAATTTAGATTACACCACCGGTCATGCATATAAAACCAAAGCAGGTTGAAAGAAATCCTGCAAAGAAATCTTGATAAAACTCCATGTCACATACCACTTAAAGGCTTTCCCTATGATTTTTCTAACTTTATTTAAACTTGTAAATATACCTCAAGGTTCCTCGGTGCCTAAATTATATTGGGCAATTGCACCATAACCAGAAAACACGTATGCATGGGGGAAATAAATGTAGTGGAATGCAACGCTTGTAGAAGCTTTCTATATATACTACAAAAGTTAATGCCCCTATTTCCATAAAAGATAAGGCATCTAGAGAACATTTGTGCCCATAAAAAAGACTCATGGCCCATCCTCAATTTATCACCTTTAGTCATGCTTTAGAAAAGAAAAAAAAAACAGCTTCAAAAGTTTAGTGCATATTATATTATAATTATTAGTAAAACTAAATATCAAATCAAATGTAATAAGTAAGAAAGCATCAAAGCAGGAAAGAACAATAAACAAGCAATTTGCACCTGAATCCCTTGTTTAGCTTTAATTTCCAGCAAAGAATCAAGTCTAGAAGAGGCATGATCACGAAAAGGACGCCTTAGATAAAGTTCTGGGCACAGCCACCACCCACAAATAAATATCTGCAGAGAATTTACATCAATCCAAAAGATACTGTATAAATTAAATCGCAGAATAAATAACAATGAGGAGAGATGATTCAATGCACTGGAGCTGACCTCAGATTTAGCATCCTCAATTGATGAAGCAATAGCATCAAAAGCTGCCCTACCATCTATAAACCACTGAGCCTGACTACCATCGTCAGACAAACCCCTAGGAGGAGCAAAAGAGCCAAAGCGATGAGGATGACACCAACCCTCAGGAGGCCTAAGTCCAGCATCATTAATTGCAGCAACCCAATCTTTAACTCTGGCACCACTTTTAGATCTCAAGTCTATGCTTCTGTTTCCACATGTGACCTTTGAAGTTTCCAATCATCTGTTAGTGAGTGAAATTATCTGATACAATTTCCTCATCACTAAATCATTAATAAACTTACAGTAATGAAGAGGAAAACCCATCACAAATTGAATATATACCACCTAATAACCTGTTGTATCTAAAGGCATCTAGCTTGAATTCCCTCTATATTTCTTTGTTTGGTTGTTTACTACACATTTCCTAAAAATACAACCCATGTAATCAGTCAGGCTCTGACATGCATGGAAGGATCATATCACTTTTGAAAATGTAATGGCTATCATCTAGTTTGCCTTGCCATCAACAACCAGCAATATGCTTATAGCTTCTCAGATTACAATGTGCTTGTGTGCGTTTGCATGTGTAACTGATCCTTAATCAAGAAAAGCAGCTGACACCAAATCCAGGATATACCATCATCAGCAAAGTATTGGGATAGGGCTAGTACAAAATAACATCATCAAAATTTAAAGATGACTCAAGGTCAAATTGATTGTTTGTACAAAAGCACAATAAGGAAAATCCCACAGAAGAAATAAACTGCACACTGCTTACCTTAAAACTGTGCCGTAAGGGATTCCTCTCCTTTATTTCTGCTGCTAATGACACTCGGCCTTCACCACTTCCATCTGAAGTAGGTAATACATCAAAAACAATTATATCCAAAGGTTTGGTAGCAAAAGGATCAGCCAGAAGTGCCAAGAATCCTGGTTTCAAAACAGCCCACACCTGCAGAAAATCATAAAACATGGACAATGTTGTGTGATTCCTCTTGTTGTGGAACCTACAGAAAGTTAGAGCAGTCTATTGTTGGTGTACTATCAAGAAGACCCCAACTAAACCACAAAAGTTGACATGCATCTCCAGGCTAAATCATTTCTGAATTAATCTTTTCCCTTGCCACTACTATTAATTTCCCTCTTTCAGCTTTATTACGATAAATCATATGCTCTATCTAAATTTTTGCAACAATTATCAAGTTTGAACTACAGCAGCAAGATCCAATAAATGAATTGTAATTTTGTGAATGCTGAATCTTAAAGGAATTAGATTCATAAAGTATAATACATGCGAGACGTAATGCATAATGTTCAATGCAGCAAAAT
>Ga0307517_10011284_pt1 | contig 12399 bp, 12 predicted proteins | sample 23_EM_MG_FD_194515 | JGI IMG/M metagenome (GOLD analysis project Ga0307517, IMG submission 194515) | Populus trichocarpa ectomycorrhiza microbial communities from riparian zone in the Pacific Northwest, United States - 23_EM | ecosystem: Host-associated > Plants > Roots > Unclassified | place...
GGTTTCATACTTGGCAGACGAGATCTGCATCCCACTCGTCCGATCCAATACCTTCGTAAATGAGGAAGAGCGATCTCGGATCGTACTTCTGCTTGATGGCTCGAAGCTTGTCGTAGTGAGTCCCGAAGAACGATTTCTTCCAGTCGAATTCATATCTCGAAGCCTGAAAAAGAAGTGAGGTTGAAGTGAGTGAGGATAGGGGGTATGCTATTCTCTCACCTCGTTCAAGTATGCACCGGATTCGGGGGCTATACCTTCCAGGATCTTCATTTCCTGAATGAGGAGCTGACGAGCAGCTTGGATCTCAGTCAAGTTGGCACCATCTTGCCATATCGTGCCGATAGTCATGTAGGCCAGGCTTTTTCGCCAGGCAGGATTAAGGCTTGTGGACTCGGGGTCTACGCGAGATACCTGTCCGCCAGTGACGAGGCTATGGGAGAAATTCTCAGGAGCTGTTCTCGCTTTCCGGTATTTTGTGGAAAGGAACTCACGAGTACCCGAAGAAAGATATCTTGAGCAGTTCAGCGGCCAGCTCTTCGGGTTGATCGGTCTCAATGACATCTTTGGGCAGTAACCAAGAGGATATCTCGGTCGGGGCCCCGACCAGACCATCGGTGGCGCCAATTGGCTCATAGAACTCCCAGAAATCCTGGTATAGGATAGTGTAATTCTCAACCGAGAGGCCTGGCTGAGAAATTGCGAATTCGAACAGAGGGGAGAATGTGGCCTGGGTCTGTTCCGCCGTGACATTGGGTGACATGACCGAGAACTGGATTTGTTCACTAGTTCCACCACCGTAGCCTCCATAACCCTGTTCGACGAGCGAGGGAGTGAGACGGATGATCTCCGTGAACAATTTCTGCATCGAGTCGGCATTGGCGGAGTTGACTAAAAGGAAGGCACCAGAGAACGGAGTGGAGGGGTGGGTTTTGTAAGTCACCGACGTCACAACACCCCAGGTACCTCCACCTCCACCGCGAAGGGCCCAAAATAGATCCTTGTTGCGGTACGCATTGGCAATAATGTGGTCACCGTCTGCGGTGACAATCGTTATCTCCAAGACGTTGTCTACGCCTACGAAACCATGGTGTGAGTGCGACTCGATCAGATCGGGCGAGTTTTTTTTTGCATACCGAGGCCGTAGTTTGGAGCGATTAAACTATGACCGCCGCCTGCAAGCCAGCCACCACCGACGGCGATGCTTCCCCTTGGACAGACACCCCCGACGATGACCCGATTGTGCTGTTGGGCGGCCTCGTAGGCCTCAAACCATTGGACACCGGCTCCGAAGGTAAACACTGACGTCACGTGTCACCCCATCAGTGGGAAATGAGATTTTCAGGAAAAGATCGGAAACAAACCGTTGTCGTATGCAACTGAATCCGTTGCATCCGTGGGAGAGAATGAATCATGGAAAGTGATATCCTTCATGTGGTGAGTCCATATCAAAAACGAATCCCTGCCGGAGCTCCTTCCAAGGTAGTCGTGTCTTGAAACAGCGTCAATCAGCACTCGGTAAAAATAGAACGAGGAGTAAGTTTACCCTGTGTTCTTGATCACGAGGCGCAAATTGTGCTTCCCGGCAAATTTCACAGCTTCCTGGACGTCTTTCGGCGTCCTCGCGTCGACTCCGATGACCGGCACGCTCCCCTGTTGGCACGGAATCCCGAGCAAGGTGTTGAGATAGCAGCCTTGGATTGTCCCGTTGGGAAATGTGTACGTCTCCCAATTGGGGTGTTCAGCAGCCCCGGGTTGATCAGAACGCCAAATGCCGTTGGGCCAGCTAGTGATGACATCGGTGCAGTTTCCTGTGGCAGAGTCGTAGCAAGGAGTGGCTGGCGGGACCGGGTGGACCAACGGCTGTGAGACCGTTGACGCGAGAGCCTGGAACTCGGAATCGGAGGGCCAACATTCAGATCCAAAAGTACATCGGCAGTTTCTGGTCGGTTTTGAAAGCACCAGTATGAAACTGAGAGCGACGGTAAACAGACGTGAGAGGAGGGGCATGGTTGGCCGGGTGCAGCGGCGCGATGAATTTTTGGGGATTTATAGGATGAATCCTACTAGTGGTAGGGAGCTGCGTGACCCGAGGGCGATGAATCACACTGCCGATCAACCCGGCTTGCTCTTGAGCGCACCTGGGCCGCTGCGTGTGGTGGACCCACATAGCAAAGCTCCACAGAAGGTTCGTAACGGGTCAAGGTGAATCAATGCGGATACGGCTGAGCCCGAAGTGTCTGGATCGGCCATCCCCTCCCCAACGAGCACTTGAAGCCGTTGATGGAAAAGGTGTATCGCTGTCATAATGTGTCGCTGCCACTCGATGAGTGAGGTCGGTGGGAAGAATAGGGGAACTACACACTTGTTGTGGTGGGCAAACAAATCACGGACACCAACTCGAAGTCCTAGAGAGTTTATTAGCGAAGATTTGACCGCCGCCCACGAAGCTTATTACGTAGAACAAAATCGAGAAGTTGCGTAGGGTTCTGCACACGGCTCCACTGGCGCCAAATCTTCCCGAGCAAAGCCTCCGTAGTTTCAGAGATATCAATTGACCTGCTCCTTCCTGAGCATCGCAATGAACGCTGCGAAGAGTGAGTTCGCGAGACTTGCGTAGAGCATGGACTGGACGGTGTCGGCTATCGGGGTTCGGTTTAAGTGACGGAGTTGGGGTTTGCATCAGGAAACAGGCAGTTGTCCACAGCGTGAATGAGAATCTGCATGGAGGCAACAGCCATGTTATTCGCATCCGGTTGGAGCTCTGATTGGACATCGATGATGAATGTTGAACGTTCGATGAACGCTGAGCCAACCGCGGAAAATGAACCGGCCTGAGCATGTAACGTCCGGAATCGCCACTAAGCGGACTCACCCAGGCCGGATCACCCACGAGGATGAGGGACGTGTTGAGATCTCCGTCGTACTACTTCCTCGTAGTCGCTGTCAAACTCATCGGATTCTCTGTGATATACCGCCAAGAAGTCGGCGTGGGGGTCATTAGACCTCAATGGACCAAAGAACTCTTTGAGGGCGGAATGCAAGCTGAATCAAACCCGTCGAGTCGGCAACAATTTGAGCGGTCGTGGGAATCGAATGGACGGGTGCACCACCTTGGGTCGAGCTGGACCGTTACTGGCTCCCGTGTGGTCTCCCCATGGAATAGCGGGTCCATTCGGATGGGTGGTGGGTGAAGATGAAGAGTTTGGCGCTCGATCCAAAGGTCCTCCGTGTTGGACGTTGATTGGGAACAATACACACACTCAAGTTGGTAGTACTTAATTGAAGTTATCTCCCCGGGTCTCCGCACCTCCCTCCCCAAAACGCACGGAACTCTCAAGGGAGAAAGGAATGTCCAATACGTGCGGATACAGATGACCCCATACAACGTAGTGCATCCCAAAGACCCAGCACAATATTGCGTGTCAGGTGACCGCGGCACTCGCTATCGGATGGTCGCGCAACGCAGGGTGAGATCCACCTCAGGTTCAACGTCACGCGCAGTGGTCACACCTCTGAGAGAACTTTGTGGATGAACGATTACGATTGGTACACCTAATGGGGTCAGTGATACAATTACGGTGAATGCTAAATACGTGGAATCAAGAACGTCCTGGTGCAATATCACGGGTCACGAACGGTGATGCTTGACAACCACACCTTCTCACTGCCCCTCGCGAAGCTAATGTCGATGAGGGGTTTCGAAGGAGCTTCATACTTGGCAGACGAGGTCTGCATCCCACTCGTCTGATCCAACACCTTCGTAAACGAGGAAGAGTGATTTCGGATCGTACTTCTGCTTGATGGCTCGAAGCTTGTCATAGTGGGTCCCGAAGAACGATTTCTTCCAGTCGAATTCATATCTCGAAGCCTGAAAAAAGCGAGGTTGAAGTGAGTGAGGATAGGGGGTATGTTATTCCCTCACCTCGTTCAAGTATGCGCCGGATTCGGGAGCTATACCTTCCAGGATCTTCATATCCTGAACGACGAGCTGACGAGCGGCTTGGATCTCAGTCGAGTTGGCACCATCTTGCCATATCGTGCCGATAGTCGTATAGACCAGGCTTTTCCGCCAGGCAGGGTTAAGACCTGTAGACTCGGGGTCTACACGGGATACCTGTCCGCCAGTAACGAGGCTATGGGAGAAATTCTCAAGAGCTATTCTCGTTTTCTGGAATTGTGGAAAAAAACTCACAAATACCCGAAGAAAGATATCTTGAGCAGTTCACCAGCCAACTCTTCAGGTTGATCGGTCTCAATGACATCTTTGGGTAGCAACCAAGAGGACCCCTCGACCGGGGCCCCAACCATCCCGTCGATGGTGCCAATTGGGTCATAGAACTGCCAGAAATCTTGGTACAGGATAGTCGAATTCTCGACCGAGAGGCCTGGCAGGGAAATTGCAAACTCAAACAGAGGGGAGAACGTGGCCTGGGTCTGTTCCGCCGTGACATTGGGTGACATTACCGAGAGCTGAATTTGCTCGCTAGATCCTAAACCATAGCCTCCATAACCCTGCTCGACGAGCGAGGGAGTGAGACGGATGATCTCCGTGAGCAATTTCTGAGCTGAATCGGCATTGGTGGAGTTGACTGAAAGGGAGGCGGCAGAGAACGGAGTGGAGGGGTGGGTTTTGTAAGTCACCGACGTCACAACACCCCAGGTACCTCCACCTCCACCGCGAAGGGCCCAGAACAAATCCTTGTTGTGGTAGGCATTGGCGATGATGTGGTCCCCATCTGCTGTGACAATCGTTATCTCCAAGACGTTGTCTACGCCTACGAAACCATGGTGTGAGTGCGACTCGATCGGATCGGGCAAGGTTTTTTCGCATACCGAGGCCGTAGTTTGGAGCGATTAAACTATGACCGCCGCCTGCAAGCCAGCCACCAGCGGCGCCGACACTTCCCCCTGGACTAACGCCCCCGACGATGACTCGATTGTGCTGTTTGGCGGCCTCGTAGGCCTCGGACCATTGGACACCGGCTCCGAAGGTAAACACTGACGTCACGTGCGACCCCATCAGCGCGAAATGAGATTGGCAGGAAAGATCGGAAACAAACCGCTGTCGTATGCGACTGAATCCGTTGCATCCGTGGGAGAGAATGAATCGTGGAAGGTGATATCCTTCATGTGGTGAGTCCATATTAGAAATGAATCCCTGCCGGAGCTCCTTCCAAGGTAGTCGTGTCTTGAAACGGCGTCAATGAGGACTCGGTGGGAATAGAACGAAAAGTAAGTTTACCCTGTGTTCTTGATCACGAGGCGCAAACTGTGCTTCCCGGCAAATTTGACGGCTTCCTGGACGTCTTTCGGCGTCCTCGCGTCGACTCCAATGACCGGCACGCTCCCCTGTCGGCACGGAATCCCGAGCGAGGTGTTGAGATAGCAGCCTTGGATCGTCCCGTTGGAAAATGTGTACGTCTCCCAGTTGGTGTGTTGAGCAGCCCCGGGTTGATCAGAGCGCCAGATACCGTCGTACCAGCCGGCAAGGACATCAGTGCAGTTTCCTGCAGCAGAGTCGTAGCAAGGAGTGGCTGGCGGGACCGGGTGGATCAATGGCTGAGAGACTGTTGACGCGAGAGTCTGGAACTCGGAATCGGACGGCCAACATTCGGATCCAAATGTGCATCGGCAGTTTTGCGTTGGTTTCGAAAACACCGGTGTGAAGCCGAGAGCGACGGTCAGCAGATGCGAGAGGAAGAACATGACTGGATGGGTGCAGTGGTGCGACGAATTTTTGGGGATTTATATGATGAATCCTGCCACTGGTGGGGAGCTGCGCGACCCGGGGGCGATGAATCACACTGCCGATCGACCTGGCTTGCTCTTGTGCGCGCTTGGGTTGCTGCGCGTGGGCTCGCACCGCAAAACTCCACGATGGCCTATACTGGATCAAGGGACCCACTGCTTCCCGAACATTGCTACGAAAGTGGCGAAGAGTGAAGTCGCGAGACTTGGGTAGAGTATAGATTGAACGGTGTCGATTACTGGAGGAGGTCCGGTCCAAATGACGGAGTTAAGGTTTGCATCAGGAAAGAGGGAGTTGTTCTGTCACGACGTGGACGAGAATCTGCATGGAGGCAGCAGCCATGTTATTCGCATCCGGTTGGAGCTCTGATTGGAAATCGATGGTGAACGTTGAACGTTCGATGAACGCTGAGTCAACTGCGGAAAATAAACCGGCATGAGCAACGTCCAGAATCACCACTATGTAAGCGGGCCCACCCAGACCGGATCACCCACGAGGGTGAGGGACGTGTTGAAATATCCGTCGTACTACTCCCTCGCAGTCTCTGCCAAACTCGTCGGATTCCTTGTGATAGACCGCCAGGAAGTCGGCGCGGGGGTCGTCGGACCTCAATGGACCAAAGAGCTCTTCGAGGGCAGAGTGGAGGCTGGATCAAACCCATTGAGTCAGCAAAAATTTGGCGGTCGCGGTAATCGAATGGACGGACGCACCATCTTGGGCCGAGCTGGAACGTTGCAGATTCTCGTGGCTTTGATTTGCTCGTGTGGTCTCCCCGTGGAACGGTGGGCCCATCCGGGTCGGTGGTAGGGTGAAGATGAAGGATTCGGCGCTCGATCCAGAGGTCCGATCTGAACTTGAGGCGGATTCCAGCGCGACGCAAGTTGGATCATCCGACAGCGAGTGTCGCGGTCACTCCTGCCGCGTAATATCGCGTTGAATCTTCGGGATGAACTCCGTCGTATGGGGCCCATCTGTATTCGCACGTATCGGACGTTGCTTCCTCCGGTGAGAATCCCGCGCGTTTGGGAGGGGATGCGGAGACCCGGGGAGACGACTTCAATCAAATACTACCAATTTGAGTGTAACGGCTGGTGTAAAACGCGGTACATGATACAACCCTACGGATAATCGCACGTCCAGTCCATAAACCCAACAGATGTCGCAGAACGCCCCAACGATATGTCCGTTCCCTCGTCTACCTGAACTGAAACCGCTTCGTTCCATGTCGTAGGGTCATACCCAAATAGGTGATACAACCTCCTCAACTGACAGGCCCGGGAGATACGGAGATCGGTCTGATCCCTGTGGCTGGATGGTTTCCACACGAGAGGGGTGGATTGGACAGGTTCGAGTCGCCGAACGCTTCCCACTCGATACAGGGAGCCTTCGTAGCGTTGCATGAGAAACCAGGTGTGTATGTGCTCCATGGTCATGTCAATGATACGTTGTTTCAAGGCCGTCAGGCGTCCTATTCCGTGGGTCTGATAGAACTTGAGTGTACTGTTCCCGATCAACTTCCAAGCATCGTCATCCGTCGGGTTTACAACGCCAACGGTCCACGCCCACATAATTACTATTTCAGCAGTGTTCAAACATCGAAGCTCTTCGAGGCGCCTGATGGCGGCGATGATCTTGGTGGGTGTGTGAAGGAACGCTGGCCAGGTAGAGCGAGTCGCCGTGTAAAACATATGGTCAAGAGCAGTCCCCCTGCCTTCTTCTGTGGACAGGACCTCTTCGCAAGAGGTGAAGTTTGAACGACGGAGGTGGCTCTGCCACAAATCCGACGATGCAAACTCAATCAAGACGACTGCGGCCTTCATGGGCTTGTAATCGACTATAATGGTAGGTTTCCCATCCCGGAATGGAAGATTTGGGGTGAACTTGAACGGGTCCCCGACTGCCTGAAGAAGCCTATTGAGGTCCTTGTGCAGGACATTCTCCAACTGCGAAGAGAACCACCCTGACATGAATACATAGAATACCTCCAGAGCCAGGCTTCGTAACTGTAGAGGGTGGGTTGGTAGGAGTGCCGATAAGAGGATGGGGAGAATTGTTACGCCAAAATCAGCAGATCCCGGGCTGGCTGATAGAATTTGGAGGGCGACAAATCCTGGAGATGGTGGGGGACACGGGGTGTAGGGCTTCATGTCCAAGGACAAGAAGCCTAAGAGGGGAGGAACCCAAGCTGGTTGCACATGGAGTATATCCTTCAGGTCCTTAGAGTAGAAATGCTTCCCCAACATCTGAACTACTCCGCTGGCCATTTCGTAGCGCTCATGTTCTGTGTATCCAGAGCTGAGAATTTTGGTTATCCACAAAAATCCAAACTCTCCGGTGCCCATGACTTGGAACGGGTCAAGATGATTTAGTACGGATAGAACCGCACTTAGATCGCGTTGGCCAACCTTCCCCTCCCTGATGGAGATCTGTAGCTGTCGATTGAAAAGGTCAACTGCCGCCTCCAGCGCGTCACTACCGTTCTGTGAGCGAATTTAGCGAGGTGAATCGGAGATTACACACTTATTGTTGGGGGCATACAGATCATGAGCATCGACTCTAAGCCCCAGAGAGACTGCCATGGTAAGGAAACAGTTCGTTTTAAGAGCGGCAAGGATCCGGCCATCGCCTGCGTTAAAGGTCTTGCTGATCGAGTATATCACGAAGGGGTTGAAAGCTATGGTAGGGTCCTGAGAATTGCTCCAACGCCAAACCGTCTGGAGTATTACCCTGCTCAACAAGAGCTGATGCGTGGTGGGTAAATGATTGGGTATGCTGCTGAGAAGGTCAAGACTTCTGAACAGTCCAGCCCCCAGAGGTGGTGGGGTATGCGCAACAAACTTGAGAGTGGCGGTTACCAGGAGGAATATTGGCTCAGACGATGGTGCCAACTCAACACCGTCGAGAATACGTTTACAGAGTTCCTTGTGCACGTTGTTCTCAGGTCCTATGCTGAGATGGGTGCTAAGAACCGATGCCAGTGCCATCCCTATCGAACTTGCATGCTCCTCTTTGCCAGGGATCACCCGCCCATCCAACAGGCAGTCGAAGAAAAGGTCCGCGAGAATAGAAGGTGACAGGGCTCCTGCAATCTCCGGGTACCAGATCATATCCGCAGCGAACCGGACGGTGGAGAATATGACGTCGGCGTCTGTGGTGGAATGGAGCACCCACGAGATACACCGGGCGTCTGCATTGCAAATATCCCAGTCGATCGAAATGTCCTCGAAGATCCGGGTGGGTGGCGCCGCGACAACAGCTAGCGGTATGTGTTCTGCGTCCATTGCTGTGGCTGGACTGTGATCAAAGCTCTTCAGTGTGTTACGGACTCCGGAACCAAGTCGTGCAAGAATTCGTCTGAGGTTTGTGATGGGAATGAGGGATGCACCAAGAAATCGTAGTGCGCAAGCGAGGGTGGCGTTGCTACTGGTTATGTATCCGATGATCGTTCGGGTGAGAATGGAGGGGGGTGTCTGGTATGGGCAGTTATAGTAGAGTGTCGCTGCGACAGCGAGGAAGACGTATAAGGAGACCCCAAAGAGTGTGACGACGATGGCGACCCCAGCAACGGTGCGACTGATGGTCCAGAGATATAGTGATAGGGCGCACCCGAGCAACAATAAGGCAAGTTGGAGCATCACCGGTAGGCTTTCGATGGCAAGCCGGAAGCGCCACTTCTCCAGCCCGTCCAGTTTCCGCTGCCTATCCCGGCTCTTGTCCGCGGCGGAACCCCCGTGATTCCGGAGATATCGATTGACCCATTGTTTCCCGAGCATCGCGAGAAACGCGGCGAAGAGTGAGGTTGCCAGGCTCGCGTAAAGCAGAGATTGAACGGTGACGACTTCTGCAGGAGGTCCGGTCCAGGCGACGGAGTTGGGGTCGGCGTCGGGGAAGAGCGAGTTGTTCATGGTGTGGATGAGGATCCGCATGTAGGCGGCGGTCATCTCGTTCGGATCCGGTTCCAACTTTGATTGGACATCGATTATGAATGCTGAGCTGACTGCAGAAAACAATCCGGCCTGTGTGCCTTGTTGAATAAACAGTGAGCAGATATACTCGGATTGGATCGCTCACGAAGATGAGAGACGTGTTCAGATCTTCGTCGTACTTCCCTGCATAGTCTCGATCAAAGTCTGCGGATTCCCTGCGGTATATGGCGAAAAAGTCGGTTCGGGGATCGTTGGTCCTCAGCGGTTCAAAGAACTCCTTGAGGGCAAATCGGAGGCTAGACCGGGAGTCAGCAGTGGTCTGGTTGTCACAGTAGTTCAATGGATTTGACGTGCCATTCTGGATCTATCCGGACGACCGTTGGTTCCTGCGGTCGATGCTGTTCTCGCGTCGGGCCCTCAGGGAATGACGAATCCATTCGTAGTGAGCGTGGAGGGAGGGTAAGAGGTTGGGCGCTCGATGTGCTCAAATCGGACGCCTCTACTTACAACATGGAGGCGTCGGGTCAGACGGAGCGATGCACGGCTGTCCCAAATTTCTACCTCCCACCTCCCTAATAACTCTACATAATCGCTACTCTCCGCTGACTCTCCAGTCTACTTGGTTGCCGGGGGATCCATCAGCGGGGTCTGTCGCTCGGGTTGCGCGTTCACGGGTAGGCGCCAGGAACCCACTCCCTGACAGACTCCGCCGCAACACGCACCTCTGACGGTACGTTCCCTCACCCTTCTCTGCGGCTCATTCTGGCCTGGAAATAATCTCAAACACCTCTTAGATCGCGCTATGGGTCAGTGTGCGTGAATGGGGGAAGCAGGACTGCGAATTGGCTGTGAGCGGTTTCGACGGGGAACGAAAGACAACCTCGCCTTGGAAAGACCAGATCACATCCCGCGGTCGTCCTGACTGGGCCATCCTCTAATGTTTTATCAATATCTGCCGAGTCACCGTTTTGTTCTGTGTCTCGTGTTTGGTTTTCTCGAGGTTGATCACAAAAAACCGCCCGTTCTCTCCCTCCTCCCCACCTTCTTCAACGAATATGAACGTGTCAACGCTGAAGACCTTAGACAATTTCGACTAGCTGCGACGGCGGCTACGCTCCCTGAAAGTTTACAACAAAGTCGCCTGAGAATCGGTCTCAACAGACTTTCAAAAGGGCCACGATGCTGATCTCCGGGATACATTCAACCTCCGGGGGCGCTCAACACAATCGAGCGACGTAAATTCAACCACCGGGATCAAACACAAGCATGTTTGAGTGACCTGGGAGGATCTTGGGGTGTCAGGTATCGGCGGGGAAGAGAAGGTTCGTTACTTCACGAGGTACCTCCCCGCGGTTCTCGTCTCATGATCTGTGTTCGCTAGATTTATGTGTCTGCAAGACCCTCCGATGTTGGAAGAGAGGTTACTATTGAGGGGTAGGCAAGGAAATAGACGTGTCGTCGAGACTTGTCTCGTTCACGGACGGTCCACCCCCGATATCTCAGATGGACACGATCGCAGAACCTCCCCTTTCACCATCTTCTGCAACGTGCCCCAATCAATTCTCACAAATGGACTGCCCCATACCCTCCTTGAACCATCCACCGGTGTGGTCTCTTGGGCCGAGGACAACGTCGTCACGTCCCGACTTCCTCCAGGAACTCTGATGTACCTCTCCCACCGGTACGGTCTAGAAAGTGTGAGACCGCTCGATTCACCGTCATACTCCTTCAATTCACCTCGATAGCATGGGCAATCAGATTGGCACTGAAGTCTGTGACTGACACAGATACGCTGCCAGGCTGAGAACGGAGTTTCTACAGATCCCACGTGGTTTTCGGGGGCATTTGATGTACGATTGATCCCCTTACTGTTTGCTGAATCAGATGCTGATGGAATATTACACCAGATATGACGTGGAAGTGAACCCATCGGGGTTGGCCCACCTGGCGTGTAACAATGGACGCCGGCCGCTGACTGGCAGCCTGAGCAATAGACGAGTGCTGGAAGGGCCAGTTGGTGATCGACCCGCCGCGTGTATTCCATGGTCGCAGCTACAGGGCAACCATCCAGATACCCGTGGGTTATCGTCCCACATCTTTGGGCTGAACCTCGCTCTACGGTATTTTCACCTACGGGTATCGTGTAACGTTTCCGACGCATCCACTTCCGCGCCTGCCTCCTCCGCACCGGCCGCCTCCTCCCACGTCGTAGGATCATACCCAAGTAGGTGATAGTCTCCTCGGCTGACAAGCCCGGGAGACACGAAGAACGGGATCAGACCCGGAATTCCACCGTAGTTGTGATGGGGTGTGTGGGCAGGCAGGGTCGAGTCGACGAGATACTTAACTAGCTACCACGAATTCGAGTTCCAATTTGTGATTACGGAGGTACATGCTATGGATAATCGCACGCCAAGTCCATGAATGAGACGGATGCTCCCGAACTTCCCGACGACAAGTCCATTTCGTCCACCTCCACAGCAACTGTTCGCGTTGTAGGGTCATGCTCAAACAGGCGATACAACTTCCTCGACTGACAAATCTGAGAGATGCGAAGATCAATAACATAGTTCTCCTCCTCTTCCTCTGCAGTCATAGGACGACGCCGAACCCTCTCCACTCGACACGGGTAGCCCGTGGCTATGCGTTCGAGGAGGAACTCCAGATGAATATCTTCAATGGTCCAATCGGTGTCAATGATGTGATGTTTCAAGGTGGCCAGAC
>Ga0307517_10011285_pt1 | contig 12399 bp, 16 predicted proteins | sample 23_EM_MG_FD_194515 | JGI IMG/M metagenome (GOLD analysis project Ga0307517, IMG submission 194515) | Populus trichocarpa ectomycorrhiza microbial communities from riparian zone in the Pacific Northwest, United States - 23_EM | ecosystem: Host-associated > Plants > Roots > Unclassified | place...
ATTTCCCAGATACCTAGAGAAGACAAGGGTAAGGGTATGTTCCATGAAGCACCTAAGATGACCTAAATGATTCAGTGTTTTAAGTGTCATAGTTTTAGTCATGTTTCCTCTAGTTGTCCCAATAAGGCTTTGTTCATTAGGATCAAGAGGATATGAGTGAGGAAGATAATTGTGATGATAAGGTATATAAACTCAATGTCGATGATTTTTCAGGACCTAAATGACGAGGGGGATGAGTCCAACCTGTTAGGATATGTTAAGTCTATATTAACTCAAATCGAGCAGGATTTTGTAGGATGAGAGACAACTCAGTTAAGTGTAGTTAGATGTGCCTTAATACAACCCAAAGGAACCGAGGATTGAAGGAGAACCACTATTTTTTACACTTACATTAAATATGGAGATAAAGGTTGCAAGATCTTTAAAGATTGTGGTAATTGTATTAATGCATTATCCTCGAGTAGCGTATCCTATTTAAGCTTAAAGTTTGTTCCACACCCTAAGCCTTATAATATGTCCTGGGTGAATGATAAATCCATAACAATCAAAGAGAGATGTCTTTTTCTCATAAAGATCTTGGACTATCATGGAGAAATTTGATGTGATGTTATTACCATTGACGTAGGACATGTCATTTTAGGTAGACCTTGGTTATATGATTTGGACATTACAATCTTTGAGGGATCAAATTCTTATTCATTAGCTTTTCATGGTAAAAAAAATTCAACTTATTGGATTACCATCAAGGTCTAATGATAATAATAAGAAGAAGGAAAAAGGTGAAAGAAAGAGGGTTTAACATAAGAAGTCCTAAGGAGTTTGACAAGAAGGTTCATGAGGAGTCTGTTGTGTTTGCCTTAATAGCCAAAGAGATTGTAGAAAATTCTTTAAAAGAGCGACCTGAAGAGTTAAGGGAAGTGTTGGAAGAATTTCTGGATATTTTCCCTTTTGAATTACCTGATGCTTTACCCCCTGTGCATGACATTCAACATGCCATAGTTTTTGTTCCTAGTGCAACATTACCAAACTTGCCTCTCTATAGGATGAACCCTAGTGAACATGCTGAATTGCAAATGCAAGTATGTGAACTGTTACAAAAAGGATTTATACGAGAGATTTTGAGCCCCTGTGCAGTATCTGTCCTATTAACACCTAAGAGAGATGGATCATGAAGAATATGTGTAGATAGTCGAGTCATTAATAGGATTACAATCAAGTATTGTTTTCCCATTCCTCGATTAGATGACATGCTAGAAACGATGGCAGAAGCCCATATCTTCTATAAGATTGACCTGAAGAGTGGGTATCATCAAATTAGGATCCGTCTAGGAGATGAATGGAAAATTGCATTTAAAACTAAGGATGAATTATATGAGTGGCTAGTCATGTTTTTTGGCCTTTCCAATGCACCAAACATTTTTATGAGGATAATGGCACAAATGCTTAGGCCACTGATGAGAACATTCTTGGTAGTGTATTTTGATGATATCCTTATTTATGGAAAAACCATGAAAGAGCATTTGGATCACCTTTTTCAAGTTTGTACCATTTTAAGAAAGACAAGTTTGTTTGCCAATGTCAAAAAGTGTTTTTTCTTTACAGATCGTGTGGTTTTCTTAGGGTTTATAGTGTCATGTAAAAGAGTCTTTAGTGATCCCAAAAAAATCCAAGTGATAGTAGATTGGCCTGAGCCTAAGACTATTCATGAGGTTTGTAGCTTTCTTGGGCATGTGACTTTTTATCGTCGTTTCATCAAGGGATTTAACACCATTATGTCGTCTATTACAGATTGTTTGAAATAAGATGAGTTTCAATGGAGTAAAGGAGCTAATAAGGCATTTGAGGAGGTTAAGAAAAAGATGACAGAGGCCCTAGTAATGCGGCTCCTCGACTTTATTAAGGTGTTTGAAGTAGAATGTGATGCCTTAGGAGTTGGTATAAGTGGAGTGCTTAGTTAGGAACATCACCTTGTAACCTAGTTTAGTGAGAAACTTAGCGAGGCCAAACAAAAGTACTTAACCTATGATAAATAATTTTATGTGGTGGTTCAACCCCCGCGCTATTAGCGCCATTATTTGCTACCACAAGACTTTGTTCCTTACTTTGACCATGATGCCCTATGTTATCTTAACTTTTAAAAGAAGCTCAATCATAAGCATGGTCGTTGGGTTAAGTATTTGCAAGCCTATTCATTTGTTTTGAAACAAATTTGAAATGGAAAATAAGGCGGCAGATGCCTTGAGTCGCCGAGTAACATTGTTATCCGTAATGAGTGTTGAAGTTACTGCATTTAAGAGACTCAAAGAGGAATATGAATCTTGCCAGAATTTGGAGAGATATATGTGAATTTAAGGGATACGAATTATCATGTTGTAGATGGTTATCACCTCTAAGAAAGGTATTTGTTTCGAGATAATAAACTTTGTATCTTGAAGACATCAATGCGTGAATTTTTGATATGGAAGATTTATGCTGGAGGTATTTCAGGACACTTTGGAAGAAATAAAACAATTGAAGAGGGGGAACGTTAGTTTTTTTGGTATAGTTTGAAAAGAGATGTAGCTAGATTGGTAGATCAATGTTGAACATGTCAACTAGCTAAACATAAAAAAATAAAATACTAGTCTTTGCACTCCGTTGCCTGTTCCCATTTGCCATTGGCAAGATGTAAGTATGGATTTTGTTCTTGGGCTTCCACATACTGCAAAGAAGCATGATTCTATTTTTGTGGTTGTTGACCACTTCTTTAAGATGACCTATTTTATCCTTTGTACTAAAACCACAAATGCTTCCAAAGTTACGAAACTCTATTTTGACAAGATTGTCAAGTTGTATGATCTTCCCAAAACCATAGTCTCAGATAGAGATGTTAGATTTATAAGTTATTTTCGGAAAACCCTTTGGCATATGGTGGGAACTAAATTGAAGTTTTCTAGTGCCTACCACCCTCCAAACTGATGGTCAAATCAAGGTGGTTAATAGAAGTTTAGGCAACCTTTTGAGGTATCTAGTGAGTGATCATAATAAGTTGTTATAATACAGATTAGACCCGAACGGTTTCCTTCAAGCTAATTGAACATTGCATGCACATAGTGCAAGGCCATTCAAAGTACTACAATGGGTTGATACAAGAAACCACATTTAACATTGATGATCTGGTTGCATACAAGAAATCACATCCTATTCCAAATGATCCTTTTAAGATGCTACCTAACTCACCTCTTGATGATTCTATTGAAACCTCTATCCCTTTCATCTCGACCTCATCACAAAAGGATAATATTGATGCTATTCTGGATGAACACATTGTTTTTACTAGGAAGGATGAGGTTTAACGGTTTCTAGTTCATTAGGTGGGCCAAGTTGATTCAGATTACACTTTGATCACTAGAAATACTTTGCAGCAGATTAATCCAGATCTTTGGGAATATTATCAGAGTTGCCCGGAGCTACACTCGACGGGGTCGAGTTTCCCCAACCTTGGATGAGTTGGTGGGAACACCAGATCTACACCACAAACTACACGAGTATATCAACGGAGACGACGTAAGATGATCTAGCCTATCACTTTTTGGTTAGGATACTAAGCCCATTTAAGTCTATTTCATTGTTTTATTTTACATATTTGAGTTATTTATATTAAACAATTTTAATTAATAGGTTGAAGATAATAGTTGAATGTTTTAGAGTTATGCTATTTATATGCTTTTCTTTTAGTTTGTGAGACGATTTTTGATAATTAAATAAAAAAATAACAAATTTTTTCCTTTCTAAATTCCTTTCTCTTTGTAGTTTTTTTTTCTTTTTTTGCTTTTAATTCTTAACTTCTTTCTTTCATGCTTGTAATTCCTTTTCTTTTTGTTTATCGTTCAACATCATCATCACTCCCAGCATCATATTAATCATTATCACGCGCCACAACATTTCATCATTATAATAAATTATTATTAGTTTACATATTTTTTAACTAATAATAATATATTATTGTATTTCTAAAATTAAGTGCGTACAAGATTGTTTCCTGCACGTGTCATTGTTAAAAAAAAATAAACAGTTTTCAATGAACCAGAAACAATAAATGTAAAACATATTTTTTAAGTACAGTAAACAAAAAATAAGAAATGATAGACCCTAAATTTTCTAGGTTTATTTCACTTCAAATTCAATCCCCTAACAAACTCCAATCCGCCAATAAATTTTTAATTCCATAGCCATCTTTAACTAACTGAAACTCAATTAAAAATTTCTCTTATTAGTTTCAGAACTACAAGGAATCCTCCTAGCTAGCCAGTATCATTGAAAGGAGCTAGGGATGCACCATAAACAAGCCTAGCAAGCAGGACAAGATGGCAAAAACAAAAAAATTGCTATCTTCTCATCCCATTGCATATTCAAACAAGAAAAAGTTTGAAATACTACCATTTCCTTCCTTTACTTACCCTTACTAACCCTACCTTTCTTACCCTTATCATATCCAAACATAGTGTTGCAAAGAAAGAAGCAAAATGTACTCTTAAGTCGGATTATCCTAGAATGGAAAGAAACATTCTGATACTGCAGCAACTATGATGATTAAAGTAGCAGCTCAACAACTACAGTGAGGTGCACAAGAACATGATCTGCAGGTGATATGATTTCGTGAAAGAGACCCAAACAAACACCCCACATCAATCCAAGTTAGATGATAAGACACCAGAAATCATTAGCTACCTATTACTCCAACATCTGAATTGCAAAACGCATCCACATATACTAATTTATTTTTCAAAACACCAACAAGAATACCAACTGATTGTCTGATGAAACCGCACCATCTTGCCAAAACCAAGACTTACGAGCAAATAGCAAATTTCTCACTAACAAAGTGGCAAGCCTCAAAAAAATACCTCACAAAATCAGAGACTAGAACACAGGTAAGTCATGAGCACTCATTCATTTACACGAGCTGCAACAACTGCATAAAGAATGAGGCACCCAGATTCACCAAAAATAGATTTTTATTTTGAATTTATATTAATTCAGATTTAATTGAATACACATACATATTTAATATAAGAATCAAGGAAATGTCTTAACAATTAGCAGCAGCAATGAGAAGAAAATAACTCAATCGCATATAATTTAAAGGCCAGGGGAAAAAGAAACTATGAGGTACAAATGTATTAAATAAATCCCATCTCTACAGCATTTTCCTTGGCATCAATATTGAAAAAGCTAAGAGTGCAAGCAGAAAGAGAATTCACATGGGACATCTACTTGATAGTGACAAACTTGTTTGTACCGTGTTTAGCCCAATGTGTTCTGAGATCAATTGCATTAGAGAAGTCATAGCCTTCACCAGCAAGTTTCTCTAAGACCTTCTTAAAAGCTCCTAAACTCATTTTTCTCCCTGCTATCCTTGCACCACGTCGTTTCATACTCATAGGCAAGGGATGCACAGAAATGCATGTCGTGCAACAAGCTGATTGCCACCCACCACAACCCCAACGATAGCATTGTTGGGGGGTGCCAGTGCATGAGCAAACTGGTATAGGAAATAATGAAATGTCCATACTGATCCCATTTATCATAATTTCAACAGTTTTCTTGGCAGACTTTCCTTGTTGAGCAGAAGGACTACCGTCAGGCTTGGGTACTTGAGGGCCTCTCTTACCCTTCTTTGCTTTAAGGCATTTCAAGGCTTTAGGACGCTGCTTCTTCTTATCAGGACCATTTTCCTTTTCAACAACACCAGCACCTTCAACTTGGTCCAGTGTTTCATCATTTGCCGAATTAGGTGGTTGAAACATTTGCATATGATTAGCTGAAGATGTTTCCGGAAAAACCACATCATAATCATGATTTCCAGTGAATACATGGTGAAACTTTTCTCTCTTGTCAATTGAAGCATCCCTCATGTGCTCCATAGGGAACATGTGCTGCGAAACCCCAATATCCCTATGATTAAAACCTCCATTCATACTAGTCATGAAGGCAGCACTGCGCGAACCCGAAAAGGGTTTCTCAGGCATTGTTGGAGCCATGAGCTGAAGACCCAGATTTCCTTTAACAGTTGTTGGCTCATAGTAACCCCAATTACGAATATTCAAACTGTTATCTTCATCCATTATTTCAAACCACTACAATTCAAGATAACTTTATTTCACCTTAACACAATATCTGTTGTCAGCATTGTGCTAACCTAAAAATTCTCCAAATTGGGTTCACCTAAAAATCTCCAAAAAGATTGTAGACACATGAAAATTAATTCAAACCCAAATCACACAGCTTAAGAAATTAATAAACAGATTGTTAAATCATAGTAAAGTTTGTGACTTGAAACCAAAAGAAGTCATAACTGACAGAGCTAGTAAGCCGAAAAATAAAGAAAAAATGCATCTGGGTCATAGTCAGAAACAAAGATCTTCGAATCCTTGGATCTGTCTGACAAATCTTTTTGAAAGAGGATAGACAGTAACGACTGTAGTATTTCAAGGAAAGATAAAGGCACTTACTTGGAAGAAGATGAAGTGAGCTTTTAGGGTTCTTCTTCTCCTCCACTAAAGAATCACAAAAATGAAGTTACGAACGCCATTTTTGTATGTAATTACTCTTTTTACTCGTTTTTAACGTGCACTTGCTTCGCTAGTTGCTAGTCTTTTGGGTCAACTGGAACCTTGCCTTTCCTTTGTTCGCCTCCCTAACTATATATAAGGGTTACTTCACGGCCTTTTTATCTGTAAAATGTTGATTGACAATTAATTATTTGAATTTATATAGTTAAACCAGTATCTATCTATCTATGTATCTTTTCAATTTCAATGCTGAGCTTCTTAAACCAATTTTCTAGTTTGTGCCTAAAACATATAATATTATTTAGATTAATTTAATTATACCATTATTATTCTAATTTTAAAAAATATAAATTATTGTAATACACTAGAAAAAACAAAGGCATTAGGCATAGTTGCTGTATTGTTGTTAGCACTATTTTTTTATTAGGGGATATATTTTAAAACAGATCTTTTAAGGTCCTTTCTAGTGATTTAATATTTACGTATTATAAGAAATTTGTTTTAAATTTTATTAATAATAAGCATTACATCCATATATTGAGATAATTCACTTACGAATATAATATATATTTTTTTTATTTAATTGGGAGATCCAAGGTGCCTTTCCTGAAGCTTTAAGCGAAGACCTCCAAGTACATATCTTGAATGTGAATGTGAAAAGGAGTAACATGAGGCTTGAAGAATGAGATTGACTATCAGTTTTGGAATCCATCTTTAGGAACGTTCCTAGCCTTTTCTTCCTTTGGAGTATCTTACAATTCTGCAGGATAGCTTTTCTTGTTATGTTGCAGATCTTCCTGTGATTTCTTTCTTTCTTGTTTCATGGCCTTTAATGGTCTTTCTTTCTTACCACCTCCGGATTAATCGGACTTGGAGGAGGAGGAGGAGGAGACTGTCTTATTGGCAAGGTTTTCCCAGATAAACCTATCAACAAATTGGTGTTAAAGGAATGATGGAGATGGAATGGCAAAGTGCGACAGGTTTTCAGGTGTAGTAGGAATACGATGAAGGGTACTTTCAGTTCTTTTTTGATATTGAATGTGATACGCAGAAGGTTTTGAAGGGTGGCCTCTGGCTTTTCAAAAACAGTATATTAGATTTGCAAAGATGGGATTAGGATAAAGAAAGTGATGAAGATGCATTTTAGTCTCCTTTTAGGTAATAAATTTTGGGACTGCTTTCGAACTGTCGCACTAAGGAGATGGGGAGAAAAAAATGGAGCTCGATTGGATGTGGATTTGCTTGGTGTTAGAGACGATCAAGAGAGCATTATTAAAGTCCAGGTTCTTATCGATGTAAAAAGAAAAACCCTTGAAGAAAGGAATGAGAGTTGCCGTTTTCAATGGAGAAAATTACTAGGTGATTGTGGGTGTTCCTTCATTTTAGCAGGAGCAACATGGCATTCTTAAGGCCAATCCTTATACTTCTTAGTTCTAAGTAAAAAGCTGAGCACCTGGGTTAGGTGCTGGAAACCAAACCTCCCTTGCCATAAGCATGCAGCAGATTAGTCTGGTGGGAGTCAAAAGGAACGCATTCTTATGGCTGGTGATCAGGGAAAGTCGATAAACATCGTGCATGGTCTGTCCTCGTTACCAGTTTTGGAGCAACGAAATTTTGATGGGTTAGGAAAGGATTCAATTACAGGATTGCGCAGTGCTTCTGAGCACAATATCAGGGATTCAAATCGAACGTTGCAGAGGTTTCATAAGAACATTCATTTTCATTTATTGCTGGTGAGAATTTTCAGAAAAATGCCCCAATATCAGCATTACAAGATTCATTGCGCAACTTGGATCCGCAAATTCTTTCTCAGTCAGGATTGGTGAAATTGCAGCATGAATACTTAATTGTTGTTCAGAAGACAGGAAATCTGCAACCTATCATTTTGAAGGCTGCTGAAATGGAGTTACCAATTCCAAATAGCTCTCGAGCTTCAATGGACAATGAGCCTAGCTTTTGTTCAAGGACTTCTAGTAAGGCAACAGACTCAAAAGTCTAATCAGGTTGGATAAAAGTAGGCAGCTTAAAGATAAGACAGGCATAAAATTCCACCACAAACATCTAATGAGTCGATACACACAACATCCGAGGGAATTCTGAAGAGGGGATGGAAGGATACTGCAGAAGAGTCGAATCCTGTCAATTCTGACTCAACAAGAAACAGGAAAAGAAGTGTATGAGTGATGTATCTGTTGAATTGGTGGAGGAAACCACCATGATCAATGAGGCTTTTATCATGAAATTTCCAGGGCATGGGGAACCCCTAATTGTTCAGGATTATGAAGGGATTTTTAGGTCTCATCCCCCAAACTTTGTTTTCCTCATGGAAACAAAGAATGGCTCAGAGGTTGTTTCAAAGATTGTTAGGAAAAACCGAACTAGAGGCGATTAAGGTTTGGCTGGTGGGTTAGCTATTGGATGGTCAGGTGCTGTTGATATTCAAGTTATTAATCGTGACCCTTTCTTTATTTGGTATCGAAAAGAGGATTAAGATAAAAGAGTTGTTTGGGATCTTGTGGTTGTTTATGGCAGTTTTCTGGATGATGTTAGGGAAAATCAGTTTACCACTCTTGCAATCATGTTCATTTCTTCAAATTTTCCTTTGTTGCTAGGAGATGATTCCAACACATTTCTGTTTCAAGAGAAAAAAAGAGGCGGGAATGCCTATGATTCTCAAAAGATTGCTGGTTTTCAAGATTTTATAGCCGTGCTAGGTCTGGTGGATTTAGGTTATGCTGGTCATGCTTTTACCTAGAACAATAGGAGGAATGGAGTTTGCTATGAACATTAAAGGCTTGATCGTTATCTAGCTTCTCTATCATGGCAGCTCAATTATCCTAATGCTTTAATACTGCATTTAGATGAACCGGGCTCAGACCATAGGCCTATTTTTCTCTTATCTGACTCTGGTGGTCGTATTAAAGGGATATTTTGCTATGATGCGAGGTGGGCAAATAGTCTTGAAGCTAATTTAGCAATTCAAGAGGCTCGAGATGCTGCAGTAACTGGTTCCAGTATGTTTAAGTTATTCTCTAAGCTATAGCTTTGAAGTTATGGTCTTGTTAACTGGGATCGCACTGGAGTGTCAAATTCTCATGATAAACTGAATGAGCTTACAGAGGAGCTCTGTATAGTTAAAGAGTCCAATTTAAGCTGGGACTGTGGAAGAGTTCGAGAATCGGAGAATCGAATAATGAAGGAAGGGCTCAAAGAAGAACAAAATTGGTAACAAAATCTCGAGTCTCTTGGCGATTAAAATACCAGTTTCTTTCATTCCAAAACCACCAGTAGAAGGAAATGTAATTTTTTGCTCGGTCTGCATGATGATAATGGGAACTGGACCTCTTCTCTATAAGAAATGCCTAATGTAGCAGTTTCGTATTTGGCTTACATTTATACTTCTCAACAATCAGGTGATGTGAGACGTTCTCTGCAAGGCTTTCTCCATGTGGTCCACAGTGTAATACATCGACTTGTTATGCTAGCAGACTCAGAGAGCTTGGATGAGGTGAGATTTAATGCATTGGATCACTTGTTAGTTCACATGAAAAAGGTTGAGAGAACGAACATATACTAAGAATGTTCAATCAAAGAACTTTTCTGTAGGTGATTTAGTGTGGAAGACCATGGTATCGATTGGCCATAAGAATTCAAAGTTTGGAAAATAGTTGCCAAAATGGGGAAGCTCATGTGTCTTCATCAAAGTTCTTAAGAGAGGAGCATGTCATCTAGCTAAATAGGATGAGCAATTGCATTGAAAGTCTTAAGAAAAATAAGGGATCGAGATCACAAGTGGGCTAGACAATTCCTGTTCATAAACTTGCCTTTTGTTTTTAATTTTCAATTACTATAAATATTTCAAGTTATTTAGAAGAAATGAAGAACTTATTGTATGCAAACAAGTCAAGTGAGTACTGATTGAAGAGGAAATTATGCACACACACAAGGTTAAATTTATAATTGAGTGCATAAAATTGTTTATGTTATATAATCAAAACGAAAATTGTTCATATAATTTAGGACAAATTCCCCTCTAGCTTAATTCTAAACCCCTCTCAAGTAGAAGCAATAGACTGGAGATCTTTGTAAGCCTTCTTCCTTGATGACCTCTGTTGCTTGAGTTCAACCAATGCTGTGATTGTTGACTATTGCAAGTAAGGACTTTCTGTACATGACTCCTAGCTTCAATCTCTTGTTGATTCACAACAGCTCAGGTCTCAGCGACCATTGCTTCAGCCTTGCTAGCTCTCCTCTCAAGCAAGCTACATTGGCTTGCTAGGATTAAAGTTCAGTTGTGAGGTCCTTAAAGACAATGCTGGCTTTGTAAGCAGACGCGTATTCAGCTTCCCATGGTTGCTTCTGGGACTGCATGGACTCCAAGGAAACCTCATAGATCCTTAGCATTTCTAAAGAAGATACCCTTGCGGTTGTAAGTTGGCCAATATTCTCTTAAATTTCTTGCAAGGTCTCCTATTTATGTTCACCCTTTTAGTTTGGAAAACCTTGGGAGAAGATGTTCTCCAACAAACCTTGAAGATGATCAACTTTGGCCTGGTCAGAATCTCTATGCCATTGGTTAGCAAGGCTTTCTTCTCTTGGTTAACTCCATCCACTTCAGGAAGGGAAGCCTCTCATGCAGTTTGTGGGGATAACAAAGTGAACAACTTATCCGAAGTGCCTTGACAAAAAAAAAAAAAAAAACTTTTATTAGGGGTGAATGTTGCTTAAAATAAAAAAGAAGTAAATTAACAAATTTACTTATCTTTTGGCTAGAGAAAGGTATGGCCATGCCTGGTTTGACTGTGCTTACAACTAACTCTTACTCGACCACCACTGCAGAAGGGGAACCAGCTTCTTCAAAAGGGACAACTGCTTCAGTCGTCAGTTCTTATTCTTTTTGGGGAGCAGTTTATTTAGTTTGATTTGGAGCAGTTTCTTCAAGCTAAATTGGCTTTTCGAAGGACAGGTGCTCAGAAACATCACACATAGGAGTATACTCCGTGCTAACTCCATGCCATGGCAGAACTAGGAGAGACTTACTGTCAGCCTCATTGCCTGAAGGAGCTCCAGCAATACTGGTGCCATCCTCTCCAACTTCTCCCCCAGAAGCTTCTCTGTGTTGTCATCACTTGTTAAAGAAGAATTTGCTGCAAGGATCATGTCGAGCCTCATATAAGTGGTCCACAATATATGTGCTTCCTCATCATCTTTATTAGGAGCCTCAACAGCTACTGAGCCTTAGTAGACTGGAGTGTCCTTGGAGGAGAGGGAATCCTTGCTGGTGAAGAAGTTGAACTAAAAACAAGAAAACATCTCAGAACATAAATTATGTAAAACGATATAATGATTAGCTAAGGTTAAGCACTGGAAGTTCTCTGACTCGGTTTTTTTCCTGGCCTTCTGGCTGGAGAATATGGTGGTTTTCTTTTGTTGCCCTATCTATAAGGCTCCTTATCAAAAAAGAACTCGTCAACCATCTTCTCCAACGAGGTGTTGAAGATTACATCAGTGGACTTTTGATATAATGGGAAGAACTCTAAACAATATCCAACAGCCAATGTGAAGCCTCTTACTCTGCAGTGACCCAAATGGTGTTCAACTGCCGTAGTCATGTCTTCTATCTATTCCAGGCTCTCATCCTTTCTGGACCTGTTTGATTTACGGCATAGAACATGGGAAAGGAAATGCACTGCACGAATCCCAACTGCCTTGCCACATAGAGTGGGTTATAAGGCTCACACGAGCAGTAATTGCTTCTCTGCACATGATCGATCGATCACCAATCGAAAATGAAGATCCCTGAAGGTCAAAATGCTTCTCTATAAAGCATTTTCTTCTCTGCTTC
>Ga0307517_10011286_pt1 | contig 12398 bp, 2 predicted proteins | sample 23_EM_MG_FD_194515 | JGI IMG/M metagenome (GOLD analysis project Ga0307517, IMG submission 194515) | Populus trichocarpa ectomycorrhiza microbial communities from riparian zone in the Pacific Northwest, United States - 23_EM | ecosystem: Host-associated > Plants > Roots > Unclassified | place...
GTATACCAATGAATATTCTAGTTTTTATAACATCATATTGAGGTAATTAGATCGCTCTCATCGTTCATAAGATGCAATATCCTCTGAAGTGAAGATGTTAGTTACTGTAGGTGGTTCATCTTTTCTAATTGCATAATCTGTCCATCCACCCTAAATAAAGGAGAATGATTTCTTTTCATACTTTATAGTTATCATCCTTTAGATCATGAATATTATAATAAATATCAAAGAAATTAGTAGGTTGTATAATTGCAAAAACAAATTTAAAGTACATGCTTATGTCAAAATCGAGGAAGAAATAAAATTTCATGCTTTACCAATGTAATTCATGCTAAAATTGAATCTAATGACATAAAAGTTACCTATGGGCTAAATTCTTAATTGAAACAGATTCAAATATATCGTATGACAAAATTATCAAATTATGCGCTTAATTCATGATTGTGTGGGTATATATTATGAGAATAATTTAATATTCTATCCTAAACCTTACAATAAAACTATCAAATTATGTATTTAATTTATAATTCTTGTGGGTATATTCTACAAATAATTTGATATTTTATTCTAATCAATTATATAAATATAATGACAAATTTATTTGGGATAATATTTATTATATTTAGCATAATTAATTATAATTATAATTAATGTTTATAATTATTTATGTGATCCTAACATAGCATAATATATAATTTTATTTAATTAAAGATGTTGTGGCTAATCCCTAATTATTTAAAATTATTCATATCACTAGACATTAAGTTAAGACATAATTTTATATAACATAAAATAACATGCTAATTTATTTTTACTTTTTCCTAATTTATAAAGGAAACACCAAAGAAAACAAAATAAAGCCATGGAAATAAACCACGTGAAAAAATCAAAGTGATAGCCACAAACATTGAATGATTAGAAATAAGTTATTCTAATGATTTATAATTATACAAAGCATAAAAACAACTCATAAAATAAAAACCCTAAAATGTTTATTTTTGGCACCAATAGTTTTCAATTTATTCCTACGCTACTGGCTGATGACAATTATTTCCTTTGCTACTAGGCATCATATTTATGAAAATTATTGAAACTCATTCCACCATAAACTAAACTTTCAATCAATAAATAAACTCAAGTTAATCATTAATTCAGTTTGGAAACTAAGGTTGTTCCTAAAATTTTCATGGCAGATAAAACATTGTGGAATAAAGAAAAATTGACCATTAAATTTTTTTATGACAAATATAAATAAGCAAATTAATTAATTTATTTGAGCAAAAAAATTCTTGGACAGATATATCAATATAGATATCAAGGAAAATGTATTATAATAGGCTTTGATATTAACTGTTAGATTTGATAGATCTAAACATGTTTATAAAATAATTTGCATTTAGATCTAATGTGGAAAAATAAATAAATCAAAATATATCTTTCGTCAATAATAAAAAAACACTAATGAATTTTTATTTTTATTTTTAAAGATTTTAGTACTTCCAAGCTCATACACTCAAATTTAATAGTGTATATAGAAGGTAAAATCTTATATTTCAGTGCATAAGCTTAGAGACTAAAAGCTTGTATGTATATAACACGAGTCTCATTAAATTAATTTTTATTGATATAACTTCGACACCATTAGTTTAGAAAATATTAATATGAGAGTTAATTTATTAGAATAAACTAAAGTTCTAATGGAAAAATTGAATCCACATTAATATAGAGATTAGTAAAATGTAACTTTTAACATAATGTTTCTAAATAATCTGGTAAGCCTTCATAACCTACTATAATTATAGCTTCGCTAATCAGGCAGACCTTTGTTATTACTACAAGCTGATTTATTCTTTTTTTTTTTTGTTAGGGTTTAGCTGATTGTTATTTTTTTATTTGATGTAGAGTGATTGTTAATTTCAATAATCTCCTGATATTTCTTAATTTTCAACAATATGAAAGCTAAGAGAATAGCTTTATAAGCTATTAACCCCAGTGGTCTGTCTCTGTAATCTGACCGTTAATTTCATCTATGCTCATAGCTTTATCGTTGTTTATGAACAGCATAATTCAATGAAAGATTTTGAGCATCATTCAGAGAATGAAGAAAACCTTACAAACAGGCCTGGCAACCCAATTAGCAAACCCATTCATCTATGCTTTTCTCCTGATTGTTTTTTATTTTCCAAAAGTGTTTTTTTAAAAAATTAATTTTTTTATTTTGTTTTTCAAATTAATATTTTTATATCATTTTAATGCTTGATGTCAAAAATAATTTTTAAAAAATAAAAAAAATTATTTTAATATATTTTTAAATAAAATATATTTTAAAAAACAATAACAACCACGCTCCAATCACCGACAATCCTTTTCATGCAGAAATCCGTGGCATCAGCAACAGAAAGATAACAGCTAGCATGCAAAAAAAAAGGTTATAATCCATTACAATCTGTCAGACCTGACAAGAAAAAGTACTCCTTTGGGAACTTCAATATCTCAATTTTTCAAACCATGTCTTTTATGTAATAGTAGGCGCCAAGTTGGACACTACTTTTGACCTCCAGAAATATAATAGATAAAGATGAGTCTGAAATTGAGCTTGCATTGCTCTAAAAGTCAATCAATACAATACGAAATACATTTTATCAACGTAGGAAGAGAGAAAAAAAAAGATTTTTCTAGTGTTTGTGTGTGTTTTGCGTTCCCACCACCATCTTAGTTCTTCAAAACCAATGTAAAATGAAATGAAGAATTTCGTCCATTAATGAGCTTTTTCTAAGAATCTTTTTGCGTTTAATATCATGCACTGTCAGGGTAAATGTATCAGGATAATGTTGTAAACACCGTGCAGAACATAGAAGCTTTAGCTTAGCAGAAGTTAATGGTTCGGTTGCAAGATGCTAACTATTGCAAGCACAGATAGGCATTAGCCTGCCATTCCATTCATTGACAGCTCAATGATAGGGAGAACGCAAATTTAAGAGTGGATATTTCGCTACTTTTTTTTTCTCTTTTGCAGTAGATTGCATTACACTGACAACACGCAAATAGCTCCTTTCAAGCACAATTATTCTGAATGCACAAGGTAGATTCCAATGCAAGAACAACCAGCAAGGACAGCTAACAAATATATATATGGACTTGAACTCTCCTCCCTAGTGCACTGCAAATTCTACTACATCAAATTTCAGGCTAAAGCCACCAAGACGGAGCTTCACTGATACATATTTACTTCCAATTCCTTTTAACATCACAAAGGAGTACAAGATCTGAAATGAATAAAAACTCCCTTGTAATCCTTGATCTTAAAATACCAGGGTGATATGAACCAGCTTAAGATTTATACAAGGGACCAGCAGAGACAATTTTTTTCCAATTCTCAGTGAATTAATGAACAATTCAGCTGTTCGGTTTTTGTTTCATGAAAGTATGATGTGTTCATTCAGAGAGTAGTTCCTTGAAACTCATAGCATGAGGCTAGTGGTTTTCTATCATGTTTACCTCTTATTTCATGTGCATATCTCATCCGTCTTCCATTTCTAAGTCCCTAAATCACCAAATTCTACAACCCTTGCTCTGATAACAACCATCTACAGTCCTACATTTTCTCAGTATCCATTTTGTTTGTTGAGGCAAAAGAAGCCTGATACAATAATGTTTTGCCTATACATACCCTAACATAGTACCAAACTCCAAGAACCAGAATAAAAGTCTCAAGGATACTTATTGCCTTCAAAATGATTTCTTAGTTTTGGACAATAAATCTGATAAGGCAAACAGCATGTTCGACGAGCTTACATGGTACAGTTCCTAATGCAGAAGATATTGAACTCTTTATGAGACCCCACCGAGCTTCAGGAAATCAATACTTATTCTCAAATCCACAGTTTCAAAAGAATGGAGAGCCAACTTATTGTGCTTTATTGATTTTAAGGTTTTCCTTTTCCCTTTCTTTTCTTCTTTTGTCCTTTTTTTTTTATCCTATCAAGGTTGTTCCAATCATTTAACAACATAGTAGTAAATTCTTGAAAACATTCATTAGAGAGCATAAAAAATGAATATAAGTTAGTATTCAAGCTATCAATGAATACATACCAACATGTATGTCAGGTGTAGCAGCAGCAGTGGCATAAAAAAGATGACAGTGACAGGCTGGTAGTCCACAGCTATTGCATCAAAGACAGTCTGTCTAATGCAATTCGGAGTTCGAACCCCTCCAAGAACAATTTTAAGGGATCACGAACTGTTATCATGCAGAAATCACTCGAATCTCATGTACTCAACAATCATCGTTAAAATACACTAGTAAGATGGTTCATGAGTCCCCAAATTTGCATTTACCGGAAATTACTAAACTCTTAATTCCCTCGGTACGAAGCAATGAATGGAGATGAGTAGCGACGAATGCACTGAAACAAGTCTTCACCAGCTTATAATCCCCTTCTTTGATACAAGGCCATCAGCCAGCTCCGCTCCCACACTTCCCTTAGAGGTGGGACCCACATTTCAAGAGGAGTACAGATGCCGGTGAAAAACTTCAACATCTCGCCCTTGTGAATCATGTTCACGAAGAACCTGGTGCAACAAAACCCAAATATGCTCAAGCTCACTGCTTAGTTACAGTCTAGAAAAGCATTATGAACGCATAATGAAATGGATACAAAAACCTCTCAAAATAGACAAAAAAAAAAAAAAAACCCTTTAAATCCAACAAAAACATTTATTCAGCTCGAGCTTGATATCCTAAACCCAAAATACAATAAAGAGGTTAAGGAGTTTGGGTTCGGGCATGGTAGCTCGCGCCTAACACCCAAGGAGCCTGGGTTCGGGCTACTGCCGTGGGCTCGGGCTTCTACACTCAAGCCCAACATGTTCGGGATCGAGAATGCGGCCCGAGCCCAACATGCTCGGGATCGAGAGTACACCCCGAGTCTAAAATGTTTAAGTCTAGGCAGTGTGCTTCGACCTATTTTTCATCTCTAATGGGTTCGAGCTCAACATTCACCAGAGATTTTTTCGAGATCTCACGCAGGTTCCTCGATATTTTACACTCTAGTCCTTCCTCTTCACAAAAATAGATAAGATTCATGGGCTACCAATCCTTCAAGTCAAAGGTTCACAATCTTTTCATTTTCTAATGCATATATATTTTTAGAGCATCTCTCTCTAGAATATTATTGTACTTTTTTCTCTTTATAAAGTTCTTGACTTTACCATTGGAGAGTCCCCACGTTCATTAAAGGAGATCTTTTACAGCCACCAGGCACCTGACTTATCAGACATCACTTGCTACAGTTGCCAACCCTCTAGACTTTTCATATTAAATCACTAGATACCTTAACTATGGAGAATAAATCAGATTTCTTGAACTAAAAGATCAGCCAATTATTCAATTTATCAGCCTTATTCCTAAACATCTTGGATTTTAGGACTCATTAACTGGCATCGTATATGGGAAACTGATAAAAAAACACCATCAGTTTCTAAAACTTGTTTTTGACATTTTCAGGCCATTCCATGGCACACAACCAAGACACACCTAGGTCAGGATACATGACAAATCTACTTGTTATCACGAACACTTCTACCCAGGTAGATCTTTAACAACTCACCAATCAAGTGCAACATCTCACTCAGATCATTTTGGCAACCCAAGGTCAAAATTAGACCTTGCCACTCTATCATATCTTGACACCCTCGGCAACATACAATGCCTCAACACCACCACCACCGGCTGCACTAGGTGCTCGTAGATGATTACACTACTGAAAGGAGACTAAACATAATGACAATCTTAAGAGTCCCTTAATGGGTTGTTTGCGCAATTACGATACTCATGTTTAGAACCAATATTCCAAACGTCCTCCCCCTAGCTACCGTGAGATAGACACCAGTTACTGTAACCATCGTTCCATGTCAAACTCTTAGGGCTCCCACGAGGGTAATAGATAAAGGAATAAAAAAAGATCTATACATGAGCATACTCAGAAGAATGACCACAACCCCCATCAATGAAGGATTTCTCCCTTGTCTAAACGAGTATTGAACAATGGACTCCCTAAGAACTACATTTCCATAAAAATAAGTCAAGAAAATTATGATGGCTTGGCTAACCCAAGAGAGCATGTACAGAAAATACACGATAGCTCAGAGTTGGTCATCCAATATAGTGACTAAATGTGCAAAATCATCCTTACAATCTTCTAAGGGTCTGTGTATGCATGGTATAATAATTTGAAGCCAAATTCCATTGATGGGTTCAATAACCTATGTGTTAAACTAGTGGCATGCTTTAGCACCAGCATACCCACTAAGAAAAGCTCTACAAAACTATTTAGTGTTACCCAACAAGAGATCGAGTCTACACGATCATAATTTAAAAGGTTCAATGGGAAGATGTATAAGATGGAAGAATTGCTTAAGCCAGTAGTTTTAGAGACCTTGATAAGAGGGGTAAGGGAACATGCCATATAGAGAAAACTTTATGCCTTACTAGAGACAAGTTTGCTCAAAGTGAAAAAAGTAATGAAAAATCATATACAAGTGAAAGAGGCTGATTTGCTACGACATAGAGCCCTTCCTTATTATATGGACAACCAAGAATCTTCCAAGTGAAATCATTCTCCTAGTAGAAATAAAAGCTCAAGGAAGAACCATGAGGGATTAACCCATGGTGATTTAGTGTATCCTAAGGATCACTCATTTGAAGTTATCAGGGTAGTCAAAACAAACACTTTGGCACCACCTCCAAGACATGTTACTCCTAAAAACCTTTCTTGTACCTATCACTCAGATCATTTTAGGATGAATAATCCTAAATAGAAATATAAGTTTATTTTTGAAATAAAAATAATGTATTTCTGACATACATTCCCTATCTATAGATCTCTAGTGAGGGCTTCCGGATACTTTCCAAGGTAGGGTTTGACTTGATCTCCCTAAAGGCCTCACCAATTCACCAAAGGTTAATCAGGTATCCATATTATCTAGGTAATGCCTAAAGGCCATTCACTAATTCTTCAAGGGTTGATCCAAGATCCCCTATCCTCCGAGTGATGCTTACGGGCCTCTTACCACTTCTCTGGGGGTTGATCCGGGATCCTTTTTTTTCAGGTGATGCCTAGGAGTCTCTCACCAATTCATCAGGGGTTACTCTGAGATCCTTTATTCTCCAGGTGATACCGAGGGTCTTCTCACCAATTCATCAGGGGTTGATCCGGGATCCTCTATTTCTCTAGGTGATGCCCAGGGGCCTCTCAATAATTTACCAAGGGTTGATCTGGGATCCCTATTCTCCAGATTATTCCTAGGGGCTTCTCACCATTTCATCAGGTATATTGATCTAAGATCCTCATTCTCCAGGTGATGCCAAAAGGCCTCTCACCAATTCGTCAAGGGTTAATCTCAAATCCCCCACTTTCTATTGTAATATCATACTGACATATTCTTTAGGTCCCTAAGGGCATCTCACCAATTCATCAGAGGTTGATCTGAGATCTCATTTTTTCAAGTGATGCTTAGGGGCCTCTCACTAATTCACCAAGGGTTGATATGAGATCCCTATTCTCTAGGTAATGCCTAGGGGCCTTTTACTAATTCGTCAGGGGTTGATCTTGGATTTTCCACTTCTCTAATGCAGTCTCAAACTAGCACTACTATCAAGTGGGGGGCCCTCATTTCTCATGCCATCCTAAAGAGGTCATATATCTCACCACACCATTGACTATTCTTCAGTAAGTGGATTTTAAGCCCCCATACCATTACAAATAAGGTTACAGACCTTTTAAGGGCTCCTAAACCCTTATGCCATCATCAAGGAGGCTACAGACCTCCTATTCTTTGGTGAGACCTTTTTTCAATTAAGGGCTTTCATGCCTCGTGTTATCTAGAGAGGTTACATACCTCTCATACTATAGTGCAACCACTCTTCAAGAGATGAACTTAGTTTTCTTGGTGCAATAAAACCACCCTCTATGGATTTTCCCCTCTGCTCTTTAGAAAGTTTTATAAGTATGGGTATCACCAAGGGTCACCCTTCATGGGTTAACACCAACCTTTTTAGGTTCTCCTCACCCTTTTAAAAATTTTTCTAAGTATAGACTCGCCCTTCATGAGTTTCCACCAGCCACTTAAAACTTTTTCTAAGCATGAAGTCTTTTATATCTCACCTCACCCTTTTAATTTTTTTTCTAAGTATGGGTTCCTTCATAGTTCCCCTTTATATACTTATAATGTTTTTTCAAATATGGTGCACACCCTTACACAAAGGCTCTCTGGTTTATTATCCGGAGTTTGAACCCCTCTTCTCGTAAAAAAAAATTCAACGAACTCGTTATGATAATCGAGTAATTTTACAAGTCTTTACGGATTAATACCATAAAGACTTGTGGAACTGCTAATTGATCCAAATAAAATGAACCTAAAAAAACCCCAAAATGGACCAAAAATATTTCCCCAAAATAAACCTAACAAGAACACCCTTTGGGCTCGGGCTTAGTATCCCCAGCCCAAATTACAATAGAAGGCCAGTGAGACTGGGATCGGATATGGTAGCTAGTGCCTAACACCTAAGGAGCATGGGCTCGGGCAAGAAGCCAGAGCCCATACAAGGTGCACACCTAGCGTGGGCGTGCACCCCAGTTCCCTCGTGGGCTTGGGTTCTGGAGCACGCCTCGAGCTCAACGCGTTTGGGTCCAGGCTCCTCAATATTTTATATTGATCTAATATGTATTATTTTATATAGAATATAACTCAAAATTTCACAATGATAAAATTATACTCTACCCATTTCTCTCGACAATAAAGATAAGATTTAAGGGCTATAAATACACCATGAATTCTTCAAGTCAAAGATTCATAATCTTTTCATTCTCTACTGCATATATATTTTTAAAACATCTCTCTCTAGAATATTATTGCATTTTCTCTCTTTATAAAGTTACTGACTTTACCATCGGAGAGTCCATCAAAGGGGACCTTTTACAACTATCAACTACTGGTTACCTGGCTTATCAGACATCAGTTGTTACCAGTTGCTAACCTTCTAGGCTTTTCATATCAAGTCCCCGAATACCTTAACTATGGAGAATGAATCAGATTGCTTGAACTAAGAGATTAGTTAATTATCTAACACGTCAGCCTTATTCCTAAGCATATTAGATTTTAGAACTCATCACATAGTCATAGTCTAGAGAAGCATTATAAACTTCAGTTTTCCCACTAATATCAATCATTATTAGAATAAAGCAATAAAATTAACAATTATACAAAAATAAAAAAAAAGTAATCATCCTAGTGAATTAAAAAATCTAATTACATCTAAATTATCTGTCATTCAGAATTAAAAGGATTACAAAAATCCCCTAAAACACTGAGAATATGTGCACTTTTGACCACCAAGACAAATGAATATAAGCCCCTTGCCAACTTCTTCTTTCCTAGAAATGCAAAGCCCAAAAACTAATAAAAGAAGGACACCAAAATCTCCCATAAAAATTAAAACAAATTGGGTATGCAGAAGAAATAAATAATGTAATGTAGTGCCAAATACCCCTAAAAATATAAATAGACTTGCCCATTGGGGTAACCATTTTCTCATTCTTCCTCGCCCATTTCAAAATTATATTATGGTTTATTTTTCTTCTTTCTTTGTCCACGTAAGAGGAAGTGATTGCATGCTCATCTCTTCATGATATTCAACTCCTATAAATATCAAGTGGGTATGAAGAATTTTTTATTCAACTTAGACTCTCTTTCCTTTATATATTTATTTAATTGTAAAAAATATAACACTTTGTATCCATGTTTTAAAATTACACCTTATTAATCGGGTCAACACTAAATTTAAAATTTGATAAAAAAAACTAAAATATTCCTAAATTTTTTATCCATTTTCCTTCATTCACTCTTTTATCTTATAACACCCTCTAGAACTTAATTTTACTCCCATTTGTTTTTCATAATCATTTCAGGATGATTATGAAAGAGCTTTTATTTGTTCTTCCACTTTATTTTGGCACACTTTTTGTTAGGAACAAATATACATTGAACAGAAAGTGGAAGTCATTCATACTATTTTCCCCTATTTTTTGCTAGCAATTATACTAGGTAAAAAAAATCCAAACAATTAAGTAAAAAGAGGGGAAAAATGCTTTAATCTCTTTTTTTCTTATTGTTTTCTTTATGGTAAGTTTCATTATCAAACATAAGTATTGATAAGTTGTATTTGTTTTAGTTGATAGAGGATCTCAAAATCATTAGCATTTATTTCTTATGAATTAATTAATTTATGTTATATAAAAGTGACGATATATTAAATTTAAACTTCTTAAAAAAACTTAATAGGTCTAAATCTTGAATAAACATGCACCTTCTCTACATGGTCAAGTCCTATATATCCAGGATCAGGTTTTCTACTCATAGAGAGGTAGACTACTTGAAAAGAAAATATTTAGTAATAAAATTTATAATAAGACTTTTTGTGTAGTGATCCAATTCAACAAAATTTTATGTTACTTGTGCTTGTTATCTTTTTTAGAACATTTTTCCTAATATATAAGCAGCCTAGAATAGTTGTAATATAGAGTTTTGATTAGAGAAAGTATTTAGTAATAAAATCTTGAATTAAGGTTTTTATGTGATGATTCTATTTGCTATAATTTTGTCTTACTTGTGCTTATTGTATTTTTTGTGTTGTTTTCATCTATGTCAATTAATATTAGAGCCCAACAAATCCTAATGGTTTGTTTTTGTATGTTGTGAAATAATCATGGATGGAAAAAGTGGTCACATAACTAGACATGCTTGTGTAAGAGGGGATGAGGAGATTATCTCTTGAAAAAAAGACATTCAGAAACTAGTGATAAAAAAAACTTGCAAGGATAGATTGTAGAGTTAACCTGTTAATTAACGATGATAAAATTGCAGAGGCAAGTTAAAGAATTATCTCATCGTTTAGCAAAGATGAAGAAGAGAAAACTAGAGAATCATGATAAGTGTGATCATGGATTCATGGCTAGACTAGAAAACCCATTTAAAAGCCAGATTAGAGGAAGCAACCTCTAAATCAAGATAAGTATCATGAAGATTTTGGTGATTCTAATTATAACAAGATAGACATGAATTGGTCTTCTCCACCAATTTATAATTTTTATTTCAATGATAATTATGACAATAATGATAGCATAAACAATGATAGTGATGTGAGTGATGATGTCATCAATAGTGTTCTTATTGATAAGTTAGGAGTTTGAATGAAAAGAGAATATGAAAAGTGCTTAACAAAAAAAATATTATTTTAAGTTATGTTGATCATTTTTATTACAAGTTACTATCATCATAAAGATAAATTTGTTAATTATTGTTTTTTTATGAAGGTAGTGGAAGAGAAATCTTTTATCAATTGTTGTTTCTTATGAGAAATTTAATAAGAAAGGATTGCTGTTAATATCTAAAATTATTATACACCTAAAGTGAAAAAAAAAGGGTTGGAGAGTCTTGATTAGAATTCCATAAGATCAATGTAAGAATAATTTGAACTCGAAGGCAAGTTCTTTCTAACTCAAAGAAACTGATATATGAGGAATTATAGGAAAAGCTTTTTATTTTCTTAGTTATTTTTATTCCTATTTATTTTAGAAATTTTTTTTATTTATGGTGTTTTTATTCTTCATATTTAGTTTTGAAATTTTATTTTCTTAGTTATTTTTTTTATTTGCTTCAAGAATTATTCAGTTTAGAAATTTTATTTTTTCTTATTCAGCTTAGTCATATGACTAGTATAAATAGAGTTTTGTATTTTGTATTTCATTAAACTACCTAAAGAGAAAATATTTAATGATAAAATTCCAAATAGAATTTTGTATAGTGACCCTATTCGACAATCCTGTGTTATTTTTCTTGCTATTCTTATATGTTGTTTCTACGGTGTCATTTGGTATTAGAGCAATTTGAAATCAAGAACAAGTATTCTACAACCTGTAGAGACTGATATAGGAAATTGTTTCTTTTTTTCCTAACAACCAACTTTATATTAATGGACATAACTTTCAATCTGACAATTAGACTGAGCTAAAATTTTATCAAGAGATTTTAAAAGCCTTATTTCTTATAGGGTTAAAATTTTATAGTAATTTGAAGGTCAGGAAGACGTTCAAATAAGGTCTAAAATTTACTATTTCGGATTTGCAATATTTTTCTAGTTGATATATAATTTTTTTTCTATTTATTTTATTTTTTTAATCTTTATTTAGAATTTGTTTTCCTAATATATAAGCGGCATAAAAAAGTTGTAATATAGATTTTTTATTAGAGAAAATATTTAGTAATAAAATTTCAAAATAAAGTTTTTGTATGGGACCTATTCAGCATAATTATAATTTTCTTGTGCTTGTTGTGTTGTT
>Ga0307517_10011287_pt1 | contig 12397 bp, 12 predicted proteins | sample 23_EM_MG_FD_194515 | JGI IMG/M metagenome (GOLD analysis project Ga0307517, IMG submission 194515) | Populus trichocarpa ectomycorrhiza microbial communities from riparian zone in the Pacific Northwest, United States - 23_EM | ecosystem: Host-associated > Plants > Roots > Unclassified | place...
TCCCAACAAGGCGTTCCCGGTGTTTTCAAATCGTAAAGATCAAACTTGACATTGCCCAAGGGTCCTCGTCACCTCGACATGGTGGGGAGCATTTTGGGACTCAGAGAGAAGCAATGGGGTGATGGGGACCACGTGGTTTGGGCTTCGGTAAGTCGTCCCATTTCCGTCCAGTTCTTTTCTGCTAGCGATCCAAGACGCGTCGCCATCGGAAGTGTGAGGATGGACAATGGCGGTCACAACAGGTGCCATCGTATACGCGGATTGAGAGAGATAGGGAAGGCGTGTAAAGTGGGAAGAAAATGGCCAAGAGCGAAGAATGAACCATCCAGAGGTAGAAGACCAGGTATGTAGAGCCTGTCCTCGTTGCGCGCAGCTCATTGAAGTTGGAGCTGGACGCGCGAGAGCACCTTATTCGCTAGTCTGAGAATTCCAATGATAAGTTTTCGTAAACAAAAGACTACCGCACGACAAGGGACGAGAAGAAAGTAAAAGAACGGTGAAAGAAAAAACCCATCAGCCTCCGAACCAAACAATGGGAGCCGGTGACGTCAGAATGGCTGACCCACTTTATGTCGTTGACGTGAGCTCTTCCCCCCTCCGTTATTCTAATCACCATTGTCTGCATCGGTTAGCATCACAATTCGCCACACTGTCACGGTGACCATAAGACAATGCGAGGAGGGAAACTGACCATTGGTCGTCGTCTCCTCGCGCTCTCATTGGCTGAAACCCTTTTCCTCCTGACCGACACTATTCTTGTAAAGTATCAGTAATTGTATTATTTCCTAATGTAGCTACTACTCCGTAGTTCATTATTGCATATTCGAGTCCACAAAAATAAGGCTTAATATATACTTCTACGGAGGACATGATACTACAGGCTGCTTTCTACGTCACTATCAAGGCTATGTCGTAATACCAGGGCTATACTACGGAGACGGTCACATGGTGTGTGTAATCTCCGTAACCTCTGGTGAATCCTTTCCTGTTTCCTGATGCGGAAACGATGAGCTGCGGGCCGTGGGAAGGTCATATTTGAGTACCCGATTCGAAGGGTCACCGAGAACATCGGCCAGTGGGTATGCGGGAAATATGGAGGAAGTTCTACAACGGGTCATGAACGTTTGAACGTTTGCTCTGAACGGTTGTCAGCGAAAGCTATTTATTTATGTAAAGCCACATGGAGGAGTCGAGGATCTGTGACGACGGGCTCTCATAAGAATTCCATCCCATGGTCTGGAACGCAAGGGAGCCATAAATCTTGCCTTATCTGAGTTATGTCAGACAAAGAAAGCCTCACCTGTGCTTGGCCCGCAGGGTCCAGAATCACGAGTAGTAAGGGGACCGTCTTGACTCCAATGAACCCAATCGATTGGCACGGGCGGAGATGTTTTTCTACTGCTTGAGGTTAACTGCATTCAGGGTACAGGCTTCTGAATTTCCGTCGTTGACTTGTACAAGCATCAATTCATTCCATACTAGATCCGCGCTCACAAATAAGTATACCCCATCCAACAAATAAAAGAGCTTTAGCCTCCCGAGTTCTTTCCTACCCCCACCTGCAGTCCAATCGCCATCACGCCCTCGAAGAACATGCGCTTCAATCTGTCGACCGTAGCCGTTGTCCTCGCCACTATGGGTTTGACCCAAGGTATATACCTTGCTTTTTTCTTTTTTGCAACCCGGATTTGACATTGGATTAGCAAACGTTCTCCTTCCACGAAACCCTTTATATGAGATTTTGAACTCTCGACAAGCACCCCCGGAGGTATGAAAATTTACATTCTCTGAAGGCACTTGCCGCGATTCCAACAGCCTTTACTCACTCATTGTTCATCAGTGCGATACTGTTTGCGCACCGCTCGCAGGTTTGACAGTGCGTTGTCTATGCCGTCGGAAAATTTTCAACAGCCTTTTAATTCTGATCATCCCCTATTATCCAGACATGCACCACTGCAGCGTGCTACTGCACCGCCGACATCCAGGCTGCCTTGCAAAAATGTCTCGACTGTGGAATCAAAGGTAGCGCCATTGCTTATCACCGCCTTTAGTGCATCACTTTACAGACGATGTTTTTTTACATAGCGTATTACGATGGCTGCGCTGGGTACGGCCTCCCGCCCATTACCCTTGCATCCTACGCGGCCAAAGCAACTGCTGCTGCTTGAAATTATTTTTTGAATAACATCTCACACCCCGGTATTAGTAGTCTGCCCTTACTCTTTGATTAGTCTTTCCTTTCTTTAGTCATTTCGTAGTATGATTCGTTAGCTTCAACTTCGCCTTTTAAGTCAAAGTAGCTCGTTTGTACAAATAAGCCTGTGTTTTATTCCCCGTCTTTCTCCGTGTGCTTCGTATAGTCAGATATCTTTGAACTCCTCTTACATGGGAAAACTGGTTTATGCCTTATAATGAATGCCGCTTGCAAGGCAGCCTGAAGGAATCTATCTAAATCAGGCAGCTGAAGTTTCGCTCCTCAAAGCGATGTCAATATGAAGGGTGTGTTCGTGGGTGTGTGTTCGCTGAGCACGAAGATGACTTACCATCATTTCTCTCGATTCTCAGACCACACACCCAACCCACCTCCATTTCCAACCTGTCGTTCTCAGTGTGCGCTCCGGTTTAGTTGAGGTCTGGGTCTCCGATACCAAATCACTACTGCCACGCATAATGACACCGAGCGAGCCTTAGAGCACATAGGAATTAATCGGGCATCCCGGCTACCAGCTATCCATCCCAATATTGAGCGATGGGTCGTAGTCGCCAACATATGTGTACGTGTTGTAGAAGGGTTAGTCAAATTGATAGGTATGAGAGAATTCACAGCGTCCTCTCACAGTGCGCTGCCACCTTGGCGCTAAAGATATTTCCTCCAGGTGCCTGATGACTCCACCAACTGGCCCGAGGGACATCTGGCTGAAATATGGCCTTTTTCTCTGCATTTGAAACATTTTCCTTGGCCATTAAGTGAGCCTTCTGTTTCTCCGTAAGTTCTGACTCTAGATATTTCTGTCTATCACCCGAATCATCAGTATGATTAGGCTCCTCATCTGAATGTAAGGAGCGCGGATCCTCTACGTTGGTAAATCCCGCCTTTCATCTTCATTCTTCACATTATCACAATCGGGATTTGAATCTACTTGGCGGTAAGACCTATTTTGGAATGCGTAGATACTTTTACCATTTCACAAAGTCACATCTCTAATCTTTCGTCTGCTTTCATACTTTTCACTTCCATCGAGATCTCTTCTCATAGTATAAAAACCCATGTATTTTCGTAGTTTTCCTCAGTCGAGTTCCCCCTCTCGATTCACCAATACATTTACATCAAACCTACACTTTACCGGTTTCTTCGAACCCCAGAACGAAGGGAGTTCGTTCATCTTTTCAAACTGGGGAGACGTAACTGTCTTTCATGAACTCGAAGGTTTCGAGAGCCTAGACGTTCCACTCTGGGACTGCCAGTTAGATCCATTTCCATCATTTGGCTCTGAGGAGGAGTTATTCCCATTTCCTCTAGTGTTATATTGTCTCTCACTGGGCTGATGATTGTTCTGATTCCTAGAACCACTGGTACCATTTGCAGATGATCGCTTAACACTTGCAATGGTGTGATCTGTGATCTTATGGCATTCTGCAACCCGAAGGACCTGCTTCCAGGTAGAGTGCTGGGGTTCGAGATTCTCTCGCCACAGCGCTTGCTGTAACTCAGGTATCAATCCGTTCCAGAGCTTTTCAATGCGCTCTCGCTTCATCGAGGAACCAAGGGTGTGAAACATCACTGCGGCGTATTCACTAACGCGCATGTGTTTCTACTCAAAGTCTTTCAGCCTCTTGCTCCATTGTCTCGGACGGAAATATGGTGGGAAACAAGAGTTGAATAGTTCAATGAAGAACTTGTCTAACCTCCACTTCTTTAGTTCCATAGATACTACTGTCATGTAGAATTTAAAAGCTTTTCCTGTAAGTGAGTCTGCGCATTTTGCAACTTGATCTCGGTTAGGAATTCCAGCTTCACGACAAAGTCTCTCGCATGGGGGTAACATAGCGATAGAATTTCAATGGATCTGATTCCCCGCCATACTTATCCGGTGTAGTCGGCGTCAATTTCTTGTACTTTATTTTTCTCTTCTTGCGATGGCGACGGCGCTTGTCTTGTGAATCATCTGAATCGGAGCCTGAACTGACCAAGTTGGAACTACTCGAGTAACTATGGGAAACCTTAAAGGGAACTCCTCAACTCACGGGAAGGGTTTTAAAGACGATGATATCAATGGACGAACCGACTGGGAAGTGCCATAAGTGACGAAGTCGCCTGTTCATTCCCAGCTGAAGGCCTACCGAAGCCATATAAATAATAAATAATCCCTATGTCCTAAAGTCAGCGGAGGCGATACCAACTACATCCCAGCGACTTACCGTCACGATACACGACTTTAATTAGGGTGCCGTTTCTTCCATCTCTATCTGATATTGAGAACATGAGCTTGCGCTGAACCGATCCTCAAAATCAGGATTTCTCACACGCTCGGATGGGAGGTACCAAAATGAGCGTGAGCAACACTACCTTTTCGTTTAGATGGAGGTCTTCATTGAATAGCATATTCAAACCTACCGGTGTCCACGATCATCATCATGGCCCATACCAAAATACCGTTTTGGTTGGCGGAAACATGCATTGAATGCTGGATAGGGCGGAGCAGCGACTACCGTGAAGTAACTCAGCAAGGAAAATAAAGAACAAAATGTAAATCTGACGTACAGGTGATGGAATTTTTAAATCCAACCGGGGTGACGAGACTCGAAATCCAAATAAGGCTGAAAAGCATAATGGACAACCGCTTATTCCCGCAGCGTAAAGGTCACTGGTAAACGGCAATCAGTATCACCTAGAACAGGAGTGCAGGGTTGAACTTGCTCTCTGATGCACCTTGCCCAACGACCATAGGTGCAGGACACAAAATGAGTAGCACGGTGAGTATGCAGCGGATTAGATTAGATACATAGATGTGATCATATACTAGATAACCATTTTCCGATCACAGTGACAGATCATCTCACTGATTCACATATCTTACGATAGTTTCTACTTAACCGATATATTGATCAACCCTTCTTTTGTACACCTTTTCCTCACATGCGACGATTCAGGATGAGCGGGAACAACGGAACGAGACTAAGCATCTAGGCGACTTGATTCCGATGGCTTAAGATTCGACACCCGATAAAGCCTGGCATCGAACCTGCAGGCATTTATCATCGGGCCTATGGTTCTCCTCGTTTCCTACCTTCCACCCCGCTCGCGTTCTAATAAAGACTCGATAATCATCCACTGACATGATCATGGAGCGAGAAGATCAACTGGCGTCGTTGATCAGTGGATTTTTTGTTAGGAGATTGGTGACGGTGCGTGTTTTTTCTGTTTCGCCGACTGCGATCTGATCATCGTGGTCCCATCACCGGCTAGAATTTTGAAGGTCAATTCTGCCATTGGAGACGAATTTGAGGTCTTCTTACTCTAGCGACAGTTATGGCGTCTTCGATGTTCATTTGGGACTACATCCTTACCTTCAGGATGGAGGTCGATCTCGTTTGGAAATCAAAATGCAATTTCATGAAGGGGCTGTACCTCTTTCAGCGCTATTTACCTTTTATTGACACCGTTTGGCTTGTTTTGTATCGTCAGTATAACGTCTCTCCTAACTTTTTTTCAAGTTCATCTGTTCTTAGGTCAAACGGGGGAAATTTTGACGGAAACAACGTGTTGGAAGCTAGCGTACGCGACTGGAGGTTTGTAAAATCGCCCCGTCCCCGCACCGACACAACGTAGAACTCATTTTGTGTCCAGCATTTATGGTTGTTGGGCTCGCTGCGTCAGAGAGCAAGTGCAACCCTTCACTCCTTGTTCGGTGGTACTGATTGGCATCTACAAGTGATCCTCACGCTGCGAACATGGGCCGTGTGGAATCGGAACAAGCGGTTGTCCATTATTCTTCCGATTTTTTACAACCTTAGTTGGGGTTCGAGTATCATCATATTGGTCCGATTTATCAATTCCTTGACATGTACGTCGGACTTACATTTCTATCTTGACTTCTTTGGCTGATTTATTTCGCCGCAGTTGGCGCTCCGCCCTATCCAGGATTCAATGGATGTTTCCTGACGTACGCCAGCCAAGATGTTGTTTTTATATGGGCCATACTACTTATCTGGGACGCCCGTAAGTGTGAATATGCTATGACATCTTTCCTCTGATTGAAAAAGGTAGTGTTGTTGACGCTCATGTTGGTACCTGCCATCCGAGCGTGTGAGAAATCCCGGTTTTGCAAATTTGATGATCGGTTCAGCGTATGCTCATATTCTGAACATCAGTTAGAGATGGGGGAAACAGCACCCTAATTAAGACGGTGTATCGTGACGGTAAGTTGCTGGGATCTAGTTGGTGACAGCTCCGCTGAATTTTGGACGTAGGCATTATTTATTATTTATATCTCTTCGGTAGGTCTTGTTCAGGGAATAAACGGACGACTTCGTCACTTACGACGCTTGCCAGTCCTTTCGTCCATTAATATCATCGTCGTCAAAACCCTTTCCGTAAGTTGACAAGCTTCCTTTAACTTCTCCCATAGTTTTTGATTAACGTTCGATTACCATGACCAGCGACAGTACCAATTACTCTTGTTACCGTAAGCGGCGGATTAAAAACCCCACAAAGAAAATGCTCATGCAACCTAGGGTGGAGAGAACGCTACATTCAATGCTCTCAAGCCGCGTACTTCTTAATATTCGTGCCGTGGTTGGAGATGATGCTGTTAGGTCAGAGGGACTCTCGGAATTAAGTAAACTCACCTTCCATGATGCTGAGCAGCCACCGACTCTTCAGTAGTTCGATGTCAAAATACGTCTCGACAGAATCGTTATCCCCCTAGCTTAGGCATTCTTCCCGGAGGTTTTCTGCAGTCTACGAACCACGTGTACGGATCTAATCTAATCAGACTGATTCATCGTGTTTGTCTTGTTGGGGGACTTTTACGTACTCGCATCCCTAAGTACAATCCCAAACAGAATGACGCACTCGCATTCGGGTGCAAGGGCCCTCGTAACCTGCCATACAAATTCGTCCACTACTAGTAGATGGAAATCATCCGATTGATAGTCCGAGTCCCATGCCACAATCTCATGAACAGGTGTCGAAACTTGAGATGGGGAATCACTACCAGTGATATCAATGCTTGTCAGTGATACTAATCTGATGGGTACAATCGGTGAAACCCCGCCGAAGACAGACCACCACTCTGGTATTCATAGTACCCATCCTTTGACAGCGCCGCCGTTCAACTGGGACGGAAGATACCTTCGCATAGCATGCAAGTTATCCATCGACAGTGATAACATGTACCCAAGATCACACCGATGCGAGTTGCATAGCTTGACAGTATGAGCTAGAACCCGGGAAAAATGGAACCAGACTAAATATTTGATTGGGGTTAGTCTGTACTCTGATAAGCACCTTATTACATGGATGATTCCCCTCATTCGATAGCATCTCCTCTCCTCGAATTCGACCACCTCCCAGTACTTTGAACCGAGAGCATATTTTACTGTCATGGTGGGCTCCGGGAATCAAGTGGACTCTTTGGTCACCGCATTTTTTGTGATGAAATTGGTGACAGTCTGTTCAACTTCTTCCACTGTTGCATCTGGCCGATCTGACTACCCCACTGGCAGAATATTCAAAGTCAAGTCTGCTATCGGAGAAGTAATCGAGCTTTTCTGACTTTCCCTACAGTCGCCGGGTGTGTAATGTTCCTTTGGGACTATATCATTACCTTTGGAATGGAGGTCGATCTCGTGTGGAAATCAAAGTGGAACTTCATGACGGGGTTGTACCTCTTGCAACGCTATTTGCCCTTTATTCATCTCATTTGGGTTGTCTCTCGTCAGTCTGATGTGATTTCCTACTTCCCGTGCTCAATTGTTTTCATAGGTCAAATTCTGACAGAGACTGGATGTCGGGCGGTATACTATGTTCATGGAGGTTCGTAAAATTGTCCCACCCTACATTGAAACGAAGTAGAAGGAACTCATTTTACCTCTAGTAGTTTTGATCATTGGGTTTGCTGCATCAGAGAGCAAGCTTAATCTACACGCCTTATTTTGAGTCATATTGATTGGTGTCTAACAGTGATCCTCACACTATGGACATGGGCCATATGGAAACGGAATCAGCATTTGTCCATTATTCTTCCAATCCTTTACAGCCTTTGTTGGGGTTCAAATTTTGTTATCATCATCCGATGGATCAATTCCAGCAAATGTAAGTCGAATTTCAATGCTAATTCTTGATTCTCTGGATAACTTATTTCATGGTAGTTGGCACACCATACCCAGGATACAAGGGATGTTTCGTGATGTATGGCAGCCAAGGTATTGTTGTTCTATGGGCGCTAAGTATTATTTGGAGTTCCGGTAAGTGTAACTATGATTCCATTTCCCTCCTCTGATTGAAATGTCACTAGTGCTGTTGATACTAATATTGGTACCTGCCATCCGACTCGGCCTGTGTGAGCAATCTTGGTTTTCAAGGCGGTCGGTTCAACACATATCATACTCTCAATTTTAGATCAAGATAGGAGTAATGCCTCCCTACTAGTGACAGCGGTGTATTGCAATGGTAGGTCACTGTTACCTTGTCAATCCCAGCTCTGCTAAATTTGGACATAGGTGTTATTTATTATTTATATCTCTTTGGTAGGTCTCATGCCGGGAATGAATGAGCTAATCACTTATGAAAATTTCGAGTCCTCTCATGTGTCAATATCATTGTTGTAAAAACACTTCCAGTGAGTTAAAGAGCTTCCTTTGACTCCTTCCGTAATTTCTAATTCTAGTAATATCGGACTACCAGCAACATTACCAATTGCTCTTGGCACTGTAAGCAGCGGATTTTCAACTTCAACCTAAACTCATGCAATTTAGGCCGGAGCGAATGGTCCATTCAATGCTCACGAGCCGCGTACTTCTTCATATTCATGCCCAGGCAAGAGACAATCCTGTGTTGTCGGCTGGACTGACAGAACTGAACACAATTCGTTTTCGTGGTAATGGCACTGCTGACTCTTGAGTTTTCAATCGTCGATCTCAACATCACAATCTCTCCAATATTCAAATAAATAAAAGAAAAATACCATCTTTAATCTTCAGCATTGTGGTGGAATAGATTCTAGGTTTTCATTGGTTTTCACTAATGAGCAGACTGTAACGAGCGCATCCGTGAACTGGAAACACCGGCGGTGATCGATGCCATCAAACACCGGTGGCAAACACCGCCACACATGTCCCCCTGTATATACTTGAGCTCATTGTTGTAGACGACAGTGAGCAGAGATCAGAGCTACAGATTCAGGTTGATAATTTAAGACTATATTGTTAAAAAAAAATACTAATCAACTAACCAGAACCTTAACGCAGTCTCAGTGGCAGGCCGCAGCCTGCGGCATGTCAGTCATCACAGCCACTCTTTCATGGAAGTGTTACATAAATACTGGAATAGTATCGCACTATGGCGGGGTCTTGTATATGCACGCTGAACATTTATTAGAGCCCTGAAGGCTAGAAACTGGTATTACTATTTCACTGATTTGCATTGATTTCACATTGACTACACGGATTCTACATCCTTATCACCTCAAAATTTACCAAGAGATGTGTTCAGACAGTGAATTCTGGCCTACTCTTAACTGTAAAAATTCTAGACACAGCGGGCACGACTAAAGCGCCTGCTGAACTTCAAGTACTGGGCGGGAAAAGCGGGGGGCAGTCAGCGCCAAATTGGTCATCTGCCGAAGACGCTTAGGCAGCAATTAGGTCATAACAAGAATGGTGCTACAAAAGGGCACACAAGTGCTCCAAGGTTCAACGTTCAGGGCCAAGAAAACACCCACTTGATTTAATGTAGCGATGCAGTAATATCATTTCTTTTTCAATAAAATTCCTCAAACTCTGACGATGGGTGGCGGCACAGTGGGAAACTCGAGAGCACTGGACCTGGGGGGCTGCGCATCACGCCTTGCATGTGCGAGAGCTGTATTTCCGATCCAAAGCTTGGGCAGCCACCGCCACCTCTCCCAGAACTTTGAGAGAGGTCGAATGGCGGATAAAGAAGGCCGGCGGCGAAGGGTGCGACGACGATCCAGGCAAGAAGGGTGGGTAGTGAGAGTTCAAGTGTTGGCGGGTGGCATCCCGAGGTCCAGCCGCTGTTGGCACTGTTTTCGTCCATGAATACTCCATCTTTCAAGATAATTAGCCAGTGAAAAGAGGCATGAAAGATGCTGCATATCGATGTGCCTTTCCTTAGGTACACCACTGTCACTCCCTTCATTGTCGCTTCCTTTATCTAAGTCATTAACCTTACTACAGTTGTTGCCTGAGGATTCCTGTGGACCCGCGTGTCCTTCGCTTCGTCGTGTTGATCATAGATCGATATTGATCAGTGATGCGGACAGCGCGAATTAAAGGATGAAACTTACTAGAGATGTAACAGAGGCCCAGTTGTGGTGGCTTGAATCCATGCGCATCAGATAGTGCTCCAGCTTGCTAAAGGCGCTGGCAGCAGTGGCAAAAGAAATGAAACCACTGACACAGATAATGCGAAAACAAGGATGAAGAATGCATGCATTCCGAACTCTAGTATCAGGCAGTATATTCCTATAAGCTCAGAGCTTTCCGTGGCTCGAGATGAGGCCAGGCAGTCGAACGTTGTGCAGGTCGGGGTTGTGGCAGTTCAAGATTAGTGCATAGGCGCACCACCATTGCTTAACTGACCACCAAACCAAGAAATCCCAGTGGCTGGAAATGCGGTATGAAAAAGTCACATAAGATTCAAAGGTGAATCATCCATTTGGGAGATGTTTTGGAAGGAAAAAGGAGAGATTGAAATGCGATAAATGTTGGCGACCATTTCCGCTAGTGGAAAAATCGTGGTTCCAGTTTCTCATGGTACTTCCCTTTCTGAATCCCCAAGCGGGTACTTTATCATCGACATCGTCAGTTTCTTGACTGAAATTGTCAGGCTGATGTGCCCGGATGTCCTCTTGGCCGCATGGGCTCCCAACTTCTCATGCCCGTCATGCTGTTGGTGGGTCGATCAGGATTGGTTCAGGGGGAAACAAGACAAGAATGAAAGCATAAACTTACGTGGAGATCATGATGGCCAATATTGTGCAATGGGCGGAGACCCATCATGGTGCTGGGGTTGCTGGTCTGCTGTTGTTCTATGATAAACCATTAATAACCTGACAAACAGAACGAAAAAAGACGAAAAAAGAAAAAAAAAAAAAGGGACTGAACCAGGATCCGAGAATGGCCTATAAACACACAATGAAAGATGAGAAGAAAGCAAGGAAATGAAGGCTGAAGTAACATCAAGGGAAGAAACAATGCAAAAAGAATAGCCACTTACATGAGCTCAAAGCACGAAGAAACAAAGGAAGGAGTAGGCCCGCAGCTGCTGGCGTCATGGACCAACCAGCCCAGTCCCAGGATCTTAGGTCGAGCCACACCTGATAGACTCAGGGTGGACGGTGCTAAGGATGTCCAATCCAATCTGATGGACCGTAGAGCACTGAGCGCTGAGCATTGAGACGGTGCAGGGACAATGGCGAGAGCTGGGGTATAAGATGGGTAAACTCCACTTTTAGGATAGTGAGGCGCTGAACAAGAACGGATAATGGGGCCACGTACATTGGGGGTGACTAGGATAAGACCATCAGTGTGTACAAAAGAAGGAGGAGTCATGTGGCCTGTGGGGAATAAAGACGGTGAGCGACAATGAGCGGACAATGAGATGCTATTGATGGTGGAGAAATTATGTAAAAGGAAAGAAAATTTGACAGTGACATTCTATTTTCGATCTTGTGCTCTGTGAAGCACAGTACTGTGGAGAGCAGGGGAGAAGGCCGTCTCCTACTAGGATGTGATGGAAGAAGAACACGCGTCAGCCTCCAAACCAAACAAAGATTGATGACGTGTGCCATAGGCCGGTGTCACTTTCACCTCTGATGCACATATTGACAGATATCGACTAACCCTCCTCTTGAGCTTTTCCTCGCTCGTTGTCTGTGTGAATATAGATTCACCAGGGGTTCACTGGATCAATCAATAATTGGGCTATTCCTGTTTGTTCTTTGAGGGGTGAAAGTGATCTCTATCTCAACAATTCAAAGGTAGGGGTTCAATGGGTAATAGACTAGTATTGTCTAAATTGAACGAGCTAACTAAGAACTGGACGTGTAAATAACTGAGTTCTCTGTTAATCACTCCAATGAGGAGAAACCCTAAAGAATATGGTATGTACTGGGAAGAATGTGCTGGATGTCCTGAAAGAGGCTTTGGGAAA
>Ga0307517_10011289_pt1 | contig 12395 bp, 9 predicted proteins | sample 23_EM_MG_FD_194515 | JGI IMG/M metagenome (GOLD analysis project Ga0307517, IMG submission 194515) | Populus trichocarpa ectomycorrhiza microbial communities from riparian zone in the Pacific Northwest, United States - 23_EM | ecosystem: Host-associated > Plants > Roots > Unclassified | place...
GGGCGGTCGCAGCGCGTTAGCTTGCGGCCATGCACCTCCGGCACCAGGAACCGTCCGCCCCCGCTGAACCGGCCGAACCGGCCGATCTGGCCGACCCGGCCGAACCGGCCCAGGAACCACAGCTCTTGGAACCGGTGTTCGTCGACAGCAGCGGCAGACGCGGCCGCCGCGTACGCCGTGTCGCGTGGACGGTGGGGGCCGTGTGCAGCGTCTACACGGTGAGCCTGGTGCTGAGCCTGACCGGGGCGACGCCCATCGCGCCCCGCACCCTCCTGCCGCTGCCGGGCGTCCCCAGCACCGCGCCGGGGCACGAGGAGGACGAGGAGGCCGCGCCCGGGGCCGACGCCCCGCTGCCGTCCGCCGGGCCGGAGGCTGTGGCGCCCGGCGTCGTGAACGCCGGGGTGCGGCGGGCGGACTACGTACGCACCGAGGAGGCCGCCGCCGCGGGCACCGGTGTGCTGAAGTCACCGCCGTCGCCGCCCGCGTCGCAGGGCCGGATGGTCCAGGCGGCCGCCCAGGAGGCGGTACGGGCGGTGACACCGCCCCTGGCAGGGCCGCCGAGCGGCCCGATGGCCCCGGCCCCGGCGTCCGTGCCCCCGTCCCCGCCCGCTTCCGCGCCCGCGTCGGAACAGGCTCCGGCCCCCGCGTCGGTGAGCCCGTCGGCGGAGCCCGCGCAGACGGCACCGGCCGCCGCCGAGCCGCCGCCCTCCGTCCAGCCCGCCTCGTCGGACCCGGGCGACGCCGCCCCGGCGCCCGCCGACACCGCGCCGGGAGCCACCGACGGCCCGCAGTCCCAGGGGAGCGGACAGTGAAGAAAGCCCCGAAGCAGCGCAAGCCCAAGCTGGTCACGCCGCTGCTCGCCCTCACCGTGCTCGTCTGCGCGCTGCTGCTGAACGGCTACGTACGCGAGGACTTCGCCGTCGGCGACCACCAGGTGCGCAAGCCCAGCTCGGCGAGCCACGTCCCGCGTGCCGTCGTGAACGGCGGCCCGGTGCTGGACACCACGGGCGCCGAACCGCGCTCGTACCACGTCGCCCGCCGCACGATCGCGCTCACCTTCGACGACGGCCCCAGCCGGACCTGGACGCCCCGGATCCTCAAGGTCCTGGCCAGGCACCGGGTCCCCGCCACGTTCTTCGTCACCGGCGAGATGGCGGCCCGCTATCCCGGGCTGGTCAAGGGCATGGTGCGCGACGGCCACGAGCTCGGCGTGCACACCTTCTCCCACCCCGACCTGGTCGGCCGCTCGCCCGCCCGGGTCGACCGTGAGCTGTCGCAGACCCAACTGGCGCTCGCCGGGGCGGCCGGGGTGCACAGCTCGCTCTTCCGGCCGCCGTATCTGGCCACCGCCCGCGCGCTGGACAACCGCTCGTGGCCGCTGGTCCGGCAGATCGGCCGCAAGGGCTACGTCAGCGTCTTCATCGACCTCGACACCAAGGACTGGGAGCTGCCCGGCGTCCGGTCGATCGTCGAGTCGGCCATCCCCGACCACCCCGGCGACGGCGCCATCGTCCTGCTCCACGACGCGGGCGGCGACCGCTCCCGGACGGTCGCCGCCCTGGACCTGCTCATCCCGCGCCTGCAGAAGCAGGGCTACCGCTTCACCACCGTCACCGGGGCCATCGGCGCGCCCAGCGCCAACCACCCCGTCCACGGGGCCGAGTTGTGGCAGGGCAGGGCCTTCGTCGGGGCCGTGCAGTTCTCCGAGACGGTCGTCCCGGCGCTGGCCGTCCTGCTCACGATCGTCGGCGCCCTGGTGCTCCTCCGCTTCGCCGCCATGCTGGTGCTGGCCCGCCGCCACGCCCGCAAGCGGCGCGCCCCCGGCTTCTCCTTCGGGCCGCCGGTGACCGACCCGGTGAGCGTGATCGTGCCCGCGTACAACGAGCGCGAGTGCATCGCCCACACCATCAACTCCCTGATGGTCAGCGATCATCCGATCGAGATCGTGGTCGTCGACGACGGCTCCACCGACGGCACGGCCGACATCGTCGAGGAGATGGCCACGCGCCTGCCGAACGCCCGGGTCCGCGTCGTACGCCAGGAGAACGCGGGCAAGCCCGCCGCCCTCAACAACGGTGTCGCCAACGCCCGTCACGACCTCATCGTCATGATGGACGGCGACACCGTCTTCGAGCCGTCCACCGTGCGCGAGCTGGTGCAGCCCTTCGCCGACCCGCGCATCGGGGCCGTCGCGGGCAACGCCAAGGTCGGCAACCGCGGCTCCATGATCGGGCGCTGGCAGCACATCGAGTACGTCATGGGCTTCAACCTCGACCGCCGCATGTACGACCTGATGAACTGCATGCCGACCATCCCCGGCGCAGTCGGCGGCTTCCGACGGACGGCCCTGGACGAGGTCGGCGGCATGAGCGACGACACCCTCGCCGAGGACACCGACGTCACCATGGCCATGCACCGCGCCGGCTGGCACGTCGTCTACGCCGAGCGCGCCCGCGCCTGGACCGAAGCCCCGGGCAGCCTGCGGCAGTTGTGGAAGCAGCGCTACCGCTGGGCCTACGGCACCATGCAGGCGATGTGGAAGCACCGCCGCGCCTGCCTGGACCGGGGCCACTCCGGGCGCTTCGGCCGCGTCGGCCTGCCGCTGATCGTGCTGTACCAGATCCTGACCCCGCTGCTGGCCCCGCTCATCGACATCTTCGCCCTCTACGGGCTGCTGTTCATGGACCCGGTCAGCACCGCCCTCGCCTGGACCCTCGTCCTCGGCGTCCAGACCGCCTGCGCCGCCTACGCGTTCCACCTCGACGGCGAACGGCTGCGCGACCTGTGGCCGCTCCCCCTCCAGCAGGTCATCTACCGCCAGCTGATGTACCTGGTCCTGCTCCAGTCCACCGCCACCGCCTTCTCCGGCGGCCGCCTCGGCTGGCACAAGCTGCGCCGTACGGGCGAGGTGGGCGTGCCCGGCGGCGGGCCCGGCGTACCGTCCCAGGCGGCGGCGCCGGCCGAGGAACACCGTACGAAGGCGGCGCGTTGAGCCAGGTCATGGGAGACATCGCACATCCGACGGACGTCCTGCGCTACACCGCCTTCTCCACCGACCCCAAGGGCGGCAACCCGGCCGGGGTCGTCCTGGACGCCACCGGCCTCCACGACGCCGCGATGCTGGCGATCGCCGCCGAGGTGGGCTATTCGGAGTCCGCCTTCGTCACCGGCCGCCGGAGCAGCCACGACCTGGACGTCCGCTACTTCAGCCCCAAGGCGGAGGTCCCCTTCTGCGGCCACGCCACCGTCGCCACGGCCATCGCCCTGGCCGAGCGTCTGGGCCCCGGCGACTTCGTCTTCGCCACGCAGGCCGGGCAGGTCCCGGTCACGGTCACCGCCGACCCGTCCGGCGCCCTGCTCGCCACCCTCACCAGCGTCGAACCGCACGTCCTGGACGCCCCCGTCGAGGCCGTCACCGAGGCCCTCGCCGCCCTGCGCTGGCCCGCCGCCGACCTCGACCCGGCCCTGCCGCCCCGCATCGCCTACGCCGGCGCCCGCCACCTCGTCCTGGCCGCCGCCACCCGCGCCCGCCTGGCCGACCTCGACTACGACTTCGACCGCCTCGCCGCCCTCATGACCTCCCTCGACCTCACCACCGTCCAGCTCGTCTGGCGCGAGCCCGGCACCGACGGCACCGTCTTCCACGTCCGCGACCCCTTCCCCATCGGCGGCGTAGTCGAAGACCCCGCCACCGGCGCCGCCGCTGCCGCCCTCGGCGCCTACCTCCGCGCCCTGGACCTGGTCACCGCCCCCGCCACCCTCACCCTCCACCAGGGCCACGACATGGGCCGCCCGGGGCTGCTCACGGTCACGCTGCGCGAGGACGACGACCGCATCCGCGTCACCGGATCGGGCACCGCGATCCTCATGTGAACAAACCGCGCCCAAACCACGCAGGCACGGCGTAGGCTCCCCCTTCACCCGCAAAACGCACCAGCCCAATGGGGGGCCTACCGTCATGCGCAACCGCACCCGCACCAGAACTCTCGCGTGCCTCATCACCGCGATATCCGCGACCGCCGTCACCGTCGCCGCCACACCGGCGGCCCAGGCCGCCACCGGCTCCGTCCACCTCGCGAAGATCTACTACAACTCCCCCGGCAGCGACAACCGCTCCAACACCAGCCTCAACGCCGAGTGGGTCACCATCACCAACTCGACCTCCACCGCCCGCAGCCTCAAGGGCTGGACCCTCACCGACGCGTCCAGCCACAAGTACACCTTCGGCACCTTCACCCTGGGCGCCGGCAAGACCGTCAAGGTCCACACGGGCAGCGGCAACGACACCTCGGCCAACAAGTTCCAGGACCGCCGCGCCTACGTCTGGAACAACGACAAGGACACCGCGACCCTGCGCAAGTCCACCGGCGCCAAGGTCGACACCTGCAGCTACAACACCAGCACCGCGGTGGTCTCCAAGACCTGCTGACGAGCGGACCCGGTCCGGGCTCGCCGGCGGTCGCCGCGGGCACCTTCGTGCCGCCGTTCAAGCGCGAGCGGATGACCTGGATCAAGCCGTCCTTCCGCTGGATGATGTACCGCTCCGGCTGGGCCACCAAGCCCGGCCAGGAGCGGGTCCTGGCCGTCCGCGTCAGCCGGTCGGGCTTGGAATGGGCCCTCGCGCACGCCGGCCTCAGCCACTTCGACCGGCGCGCCCACGCGAGCCGCGAGGAATGGCAGGCCCAGCAGGCGGCGAGCCCCGTGAGGACGCCTACCCCCTTCCGGACGCCCTGCGCCAGCGCCTCGGCGCTTCGTACTGACCGCCGGGGCGGGCCCGGCGGCACTCGCGGGCGCCCGAGGCGGCCAGGTGACCGGCGGCGGCCAGTAGGGCGAGTGCGGCCGGGAGCAGCCAGTAGGCGTCGCTGAGGTGTTCCAGGCCCCAGCCGCCCATCGCGGGGGCCAGGAAGGCGGCGGCGGGGAACACCAGGTAGAACACGGCCTGGTAGCGGGCCCGCAGGTCGGCGGGGGACAGCTCGGCCACTACTGCGGCGTTCGGCGGGGCGGCCAGCATCCCGCCGCATGTCCAGACGGCGGCGGCCAGCAGGCAGCCCCACAAGGCGCCGCCGAGCGGGGCCAGTACGGCGATGCCGACGCCCTGCAGAGCGGCCGCGAGCGCCAGAACGGGTCCCTTGCGGCGGCCGACGATCAGTCGTGGGACGAAGAGCTGGCCCACGACGATCAGCCCGCCCGCGAGGCCCGCCACGAGGCCGTAGTCGCCGGGCGGCAGCCCGTGCCGCCGCATCGACAACGGCAGGACCGTGGAGGTCTGCGCCACCACGACCGCGCTCAGCAGCGACAGCCCCACGAACGCCAGGAACACCCGGTCCCGCAACGCCACCCCGATCCCCGGGCCCCGGCCGGGGGTCACCGACGGCCTGGTCTCCGGGACACCCAGGGCCAGCACGCACAGCGTGACCACCGTGGTCGCGGCGTCCAGCACGAACAGCAGGGTGAAGCCGACCCGCACCAGCAGCCCCGCCAGCAGCGAGGCCGCGGCCGTGCCCAGGTTGAACGCCCAGAACTGCAGGTTGAAGGCCCGCGTCCGGTCCGCCTCCGGCACCACGTCGACGATGGCCGCCACGAACGCCGGTCCCGCCATCGCCTGTCCGGCCCCCACCAGCACGGTCGCGCCCGCTATCAGCGGCAGCGCCGACGACAGGCCCAAGACCAGCAGCGACACCGCCGTACCGGCATGGCAGGCCAGCAGCGTCCGCCGCCGGCCCCACCGGTCCGCGAGGCTGCCGCCCAGCAGTACGCCGGCCATCCCGCCCACGCCCGCCAGGCCGGTGACCAACCCGGCGGCGGACGCGCCCAGATGGCGCACATCCGTGAGGTAGAGCGACAGATACAGGACGGCGAAACCACCGAGCCGGTTGATCAACATGCCCGACCACAGAAACCAGTAGACCGCCGGCAGCGAACGCGAACGCACAGCACCCCTCCCCCACGCCCAAGGACTCCGGACACCTACGGGAGGTCTATACCAATCCCGTCCCCAGGGACGCAACCGGTTATCGCTGTCTCGGGTTCGCCCTCAGTCGCGCCCGAGGATGAGGCAGGTCGTGGTGGCGTGGGCGATCAACTTCCCCTGGTCGTCCACGACCTTGCCCTCCGCCGTGGCGGTGCGGCGGCCGGCGTGGATGACGTTCCCCTCCGCGATGAGCGTCTGGCCGCCGGTGTGGGCGGCCCGGATGTAGTTGACCTTGAGTTCGAGGGTCGTGTACGCGACGCCCGCGGGCAGGGTGGTGTGCACCGCGCACCCCATGACGGAGTCCAGGAGGGTGGCCGCGATGCCACCGTGGACGGCGCCGAGGGGGTTGGCGAAGTCGGGCCGGGTGTCGAGCGAGACGACGATGCGGCCGTGGTCCACTTCGTCGAACCGCATGCCGAGCAGCCTGCCGATCGACGGCATGTCGGCTTCGGCCGGCCGCACGGACTGTATCCAGCGCATCAGTTCGAGGCCGGACAGGGCGGCGAAGTCGGTCGTGGACACGGATTGCTCCTTGCTCATAGTGGATGGGGCCCGTCAGCCCAGGGGGCTGGCCGTGTCGCGCAGGGCGGCGAGGACGGGGGCGTACATGCGGGTCCTGATGGTGGCGATGGTGTCGCCCGCCTTGGCGGCCTGGGCCTGTGCGAGCCCGACGGCCGTCGTACGTACGGCGTCCTCGTCGGTGGCGTGGTCGACGATGCCGGCGGCCAGGGCGTCGGCGCCGCCGTAGCGGCGGGCGGTGAGCATGGCCTCGTGGGCTGTCCGCGGCGTCAGGCGGGACTGGATGAGGGCCGACATGCCGGGCGTGAAGGGGATGTTGATGTCGGCCTCGGGCAGGCACCAGAAACCCCGGTCGGCGCGCATCACCCGGAAGTCGTGGGCCAGGGAGAACATGGCGCCGGCGGCGAAGGTGTGCCCCTGCAGTGCCGCGACGGTGACCACCGGCAGGGACAGCAGCCGGGCGAAGAACGCGTGGACCGAGGTCACATACTCCTCGTTCCGGTCGGCGTGGGCGAACAGCCAGTCCAGGTCGAGGCCGTTGGAGTAGAACTTGCCCGTCGCGGCGGTCACCAGGGCGCGCGGCCCCTCCGCCTTCTCCACCTCGTCCAGCGCGGCGTTCACTGCGGCGATCCAGTCGGGGTGGAAGCGGTTCTCACCGTCTCCGAGATCGAGGATGAAGACGTCGTCCTGGCGGTCGAGAACGGGCATGACTGCTCCCTCGGGCTGGGCGGTCACGAGCGGGTGCCGTGACCGGGAACGGGGTCGGGGTCGGGCTCGGAATCCGGGCCGGGCCGGTCCCGTAGTGCGTGGACCAGCAGGTCGTGGATCTCGGCGGCGGCGTCGTCCAGCGGGGCGGTGCTGCGTTCGGCCCGGCACATGATCACGGCGCCCTCGACCGCGGCGATGACGAAGGCCGCCAGCCTCCTGCTCCGCCCCTCGGCCACACCGTTGCGCAGGAACAGCCCGGCCAGCGCCTCCCGCCAACGGGCGAAGACCTCGGCGGCGGAACGGGCGAGCTGCGGGGCCTCGTCGTTGGTCTCCACGGCCACCGCCACGATCGGGCAGCCGGCCCGGAAATCGCTCTCCACCAGCCGGTCCCGCCACACGGCGAAGAACGCGTCGATCGCCTCGGTCACGTCATCGGCCCGCGTCGCGGCCTCGATCAGACCCGCGACATAGTCGCCGGCCAGCGCCACCGCCTCGTCGATCAACTGCGCACGCCCGCCCGGAAAGTGGTGGTACACCGACCCCCGCGGGGCACCGCTGCGCGCCAGGACCCGGTCGATGCTGGTCGCGCCGACGCCGTACTCACCCAGCAGCGCGGCGGCACCGAGGACCATCCGGTCCCGACTGTCGCTCTTGCGCGGACTCACCCGGTCACCGGCCTTCCTCGGGCGTTCACCGACCCTACCGATAGGTAACTTAAGCTATATGCCATAGAACATGCAAGAGGCTTCGGCAGCAGACGTCAAAGGGCCCCGACCAGGCGGAAAAGCCTGGTCAGGGCCCTGAGCGCAGACGAGTCGAGCTGTACGCCGGGTCCACACCCCGCCCGGCACGGCTGCCCGGCTGCGGCTGAGCGGGGCCGGCGACGATGTGCTGATCGACGTCACCGACAGCGGCCCGGGCATAGCGGAGGAGCAGCGCGCACGCGTCTTCGAGCGGTTCTTCCGGGGTGACGCGTCCCGGCACCGCCCCGGCGGCAGCGGGCTGGGCCTGAGCATCGTGGCCGCCGCCGTCGCCGCCCACGGGGGTACGGTCGAGGCACTGCCGGCGGAGCGCGGGGCGTGGTTCCGGTTCCGGGTCCGGGTTCCGCGGCGTGCGTCCACAGCAGATCGCGGACTTCCGGGTAACCGAAGGAGTCGAAGATCCACCCCGGGGTGGCTGCGATCGTGGCCACCTGCTCATGCAGATCGGGGTTGGTCGCCCACTGCGGACCGACGAACATCAGGGCGTCCATCTCGTGGAACGGAAGCTGAAGCCGTACGGCGAGGGCCTGCGCCAGGCTACCCACCGCATCACCTGACGGTCAGGGAGGTGCTGTGAGCGTTCCGTCGCGTCGGCGGGCCGTGCGACAGCGATGCTGAGTGCCTGGGCACTCAGCCCTCACCGTCCTTGTCCGGTTCGTCGGTGCGGTGGATGGAGCAGCCGAGCTTGCCGTCCTCGACGTCTACGTAGAGCGTGTCGCCGGGCTGGGCGGTGCCGGTCAGCAGCAGGGTGGCGACGCGGTTGTCGAGCTCGGTCTGGATGGTGCGGCGCAGCGGGCGGGCGCCGAACTCGGGCTGGAAGCCGGCGTTGCCGAGCCATTCCTTGGCGTCGTCGGTCAGTTCCAGCTTGAGATCCTGGGCCTTCAGGCGGCGGCGGGAGCGCTCCAGCATGAGGTCGACGATGGTGGAGAGGTTCTCCCGGGTGAGGGGGTGGAAGACGATGATCTCGTCGATGCGGTTGAGGAATTCCGGGCGGAACCGGGCCTGGATGTCGGGCTGGATGGCATCGCGGATCTCGGAGACGGGGCGGTCGGCCATCGTCTGGATGGTCGGGGCGCCGACGTTGCTGGTCATGATGACCACGGTGTTGCGGAAGTCGACCGTACGGCCCTGGGCGTCGGTCAGGCGGCCGTCGTCCAGCACCTGCAGCAGCAGGTTGAAGACGTCGGGGTGGGCCTTCTCGACCTCGTCGAAGAGCAGGACGCTGTACGGCTTGCGGCGCACCGCCTCGGTGAGCTGGCCGGCTTCCTCGTGGCCGACGTAGCCGGGAGGGGCGCCGACGAGGCGGGAGACGGTGTGGCGTTCCTGGTATTCGCTCATGTCGAAGCGGATGAGGCGGTCCTCGTCGCCGAAGAGGAGTTCGGCGAGGGCTTTGGCGAGTTCGGTCTTGCCGACGCCGGTCGGGCCGAGGAAGAGGAAGGAGCCGACGGGGCGGTCGGGGTCGCCCATGCCGGAGCGGCTGCGGCGGACGGCTTCGGCGACGGCGGTGACGGCCTCGTCCTGGCCGACGACGCGGGCGTGGAGGGCCTCTTCGAGCTTCAGCAACCGTTCGCGCTCGCCCTCGGTGAGCTTGTCGACGGGGATGCCGGTACGGGAGGAGACGATGGAGGCGATGTCGGAGGCGGTGACGGCGGCGACGCCTTCGCGGCGTTCGCCCAGCCGGGCCAGTTCCTCTTCGGCCTTGCGGATCTCGGCCTTGAGGTCTTCGGCCCGCTGGTAGTCCTCCTCGGCGACGGCCTCGTCCTTCTCGCGGCGCAGCTTGGTGAGCCGGTCGTCGACGGAGACGACATCGGTGCTGCGGCCGAGGGAGCGCAGCCGTACGCGGGCGCCGGCCTGGTCGACGAGGTCGATGGCCTTGTCGGGCAGGAAGCGGTCCGAGATGTAGCGGTCGGACAGTTCGGCGGCGGCGACGAGTGCGTCGTCGTGGAAGCGGACCTGGTGGTGGGCTTCGTACGCGTCCCGCAGGCCTTCGAGGATCAGGACGGTCTCCTCGACGGTGGGCTCGCGTACGAGGACGGGCTGGAAGCGGCGCTCCAGGGCGGCGTCCTTCTCGATGTGCTTGCGGTACTCGTCGATGGTGGTGGCGCCGACGAGGTGGAGTTCGCCGCGCGCGAGGGCGGGCTTGAGGATGTTTCCGGCGTCCATGGAGCCCTCGCCGGTGCCGCCGGCGCCGACGACGGTGTGGAGTTCGTCGACGAAGAGGATGAGCTCGCCCTCGGCGGACTTGACCTCGTCGATGACCTTCTTGATGCGTTCCTCGAAGTCGCCCCGGTAGCGGGAGCCGGCGACCATGCCGACCAGGTCGAGGGCGACCACGCGCTTGTCGGCCAGGGACTGCGGGACATCGCCGTTGATGATGCGCTGGGCGAGACCCTCGACGATGGCGGTCTTGCCGACGCCGGGCTCGCCGATGAGGACCGGGTTGTTCTTGGAGCGGCGGGACAGCACCTCGACGGTCTGCTCGATCTCCTCGGCCCGGCCGACGACCACGTCGAGCTTGCCGGCCCTGGCCTCTTCGGTGATGTCGCGGCCGTACTCGTCGAGGGTCGGCGTGTCGCTCGGGCGTCCCACCGGGGCCTGCGCCTGCTGGGCCTCGGCGGCGCGGCGCAGCTCCTGGGGGGAGCCGACGTGGTTGGCCAGGGCCTGCCCGGCGGCGCTCTGCGGCTGCTCGACCAGGGACTGGAGGATGTGCTGAGGGCCGATGTAGGAGGCCCCGGCGGCCTGGCCGGCGGCGTGCGCGCCGAGGAGGGTCCGCTTGGCGGCGGGGGTGAGCTGCGGCTCCTCGCCCGGGTCCAGCTCACCCTTGGGGAGAATCTCGGACAGCTCCTCGGCAAGACGGTCGGGGTCGGCGCCCGCCTCGGCGAGGGCGGCCCGCGTGGGCTCGACCTGGGTGGCCGCCCACAGCAGGTGGTCGGTGTCGAGGTCGGCACTGCCGTCCTCGGTCGCGCGTTGCACGGCGAGGGCGAGCATTTGGCGCGAGGAGTCGTTGAGCAACCGCCCGATGGGAACCCGCTGGACGGCGGGCGGGGCGGACATGGGGCTCAGTCCCAAGAACCGGTTGAAGAGTTCGGCGAACGGGTCGCCGCGTCCTGATCCGAGCGGCATCATCTGCGGTTTCTCCTTCGGCTTCGCGGAGTGCGGGGGCCGGCTGGGAGCGCTTTGCGCGCACGTGCGTCTCATGCGTCTCATGCGTCTCATGCGTCTTCCCAGCCTGGCACCGCAGCGAGCCTCGGGCGACAGATGCAGGTCAGGCTTCCCCGGAGCCCAGCGTGTTCGCGTCCGCGCCCTCCGCCACCCCGGCCGCCTCCTCCGCCGCGAAACGTTGGCGCCGACGGAGGCCCTGAAGGCAGGGAGTCGCCCACGATGGCAGTGCACAACGCGTGCACACTCGCGCGGGAAGTCCCGGGAAATCCCAGGCAGAACGGGGAAGTGCGGGCCGACGACAAAGGGCCCTGACCAGGCGGAAAAGCCTGGTCAGAGCCCTAAGGGCAGACGAGTCGAGCTGTACGCCGGGTTCTGTCGCCGGTCGGCCTCGCGGCCGGCCGGGAGACGGCCATCCATCTAGGACCGGCGTTGCCACCGGCCTCGTGCGGTCTACCCGCGGACTCGGGCGGGCAGCCCTCGAACGTCCGCGCAGAGCCGCCCTGGGGCGGCTCCTTTTGACCTTGCTCCGGGTGGGGTTTACCTAGCTGCCCAGGTCGCCCTGGGCACTGGTGGTCTCTTACACCACCGTTTCACCCTTACCCAGCGCCTGAGCGCTGGGCGGTCTGTTTTCTGTGGCACTGTCCCGCGGGTCACCCCGGGTGGCCGTTAGCCACCACCCTGCCCTGTGGAGCCCGGACGTTCCTCGCCGGGACCGAAGTCCCGCCGCGGCCGCCCGCTCGGCTCGTCTGCCGTGCTGACCATCGTAGACGGTCGGCGAGAAGGCTCACGCCAGGCGGAGGGGTCGGCGCTACGCTACCGGTTAGAGGCCGATCAAGGGGATGCGATGACCGTGACCCAAGACCGCATGCTCCAGTTGTACGAGAGCATGGAGCCGGTCGAAGGCGTGAAGATCGAATTGCTGCGGGGCGAGATCGTCATGATGGCGACGCCCAAAACCTTCCACAACAGGATCGTGCAGCTCGTCCGTCAACAGGTCCCGGTGGACCGGTTCGACGTTTGGTCCACGCAGGCCATCGCGCCGACGGCCATGACGGATCGGCCGGACCCCGACCTCTTCCTGACGGAAGCCGGCGCATTCGAGGACTTCGCGGACGCGGTCCCGTCCGAACTCGTGCTCATGGTCCTGGAGGTCATCTCGACCACCCGGCAGGCGCGGAAGCGGGACTTCGACGAGAAGCCCGAGATCTACGCCCGTGGCGGCATCCCCGTCTACGTGATCGTCGACCCGAACGGGTCGGGTCAGATCCACGTCC
>Ga0307517_10011290_pt1 | contig 12394 bp, 6 predicted proteins | sample 23_EM_MG_FD_194515 | JGI IMG/M metagenome (GOLD analysis project Ga0307517, IMG submission 194515) | Populus trichocarpa ectomycorrhiza microbial communities from riparian zone in the Pacific Northwest, United States - 23_EM | ecosystem: Host-associated > Plants > Roots > Unclassified | place...
TCTTTTAGTCTTTAAAAAGAATAGATCATGGCGTATATGTATGGATAGTTGAGCCAATAATCAGATCATAATAAAATATAGGTACCCAATATCATAGCTTGATACCGTGTCAGATTAGGTGGCAGGTTCAAAGGTGTTTTTCAAGATTGATCTCAAGTGGCTACTATCATAGTAGAATCAAGCTGGGAGATAAATGGAAGACAAACCTTTAAAACACAACATGGATTATACATATGGATGGTTATGTCATTCGGTTTATCCAATGCTCTTATCGGTTTTATGAGGTTCATGTATTAGGTATTGAGATCATTCATGGACAATTCGTTGTGGTTTATTTTGATGATTTTATTTTAAAAAAAATAACAAAACTTGAACACAACTGTATTTCTGAATATTAGTTCTATACATAACTGCTATTCTGAATAGCAAATCTTGTTTTAAAATATATATCTTTTGTAAATTAATGAACTTTAATAAAAGGTAATCTGAAATTTTTGAAATTTTATTCTTTTATTTTAAACTATTTTTTTATAAATTTGAAAAGTTTTGATTTAAAAAATAATATCAAAAATAAATTTTAAAAAATAATTAACACCGTAATCTCATGCACTGACTTATTAAAACGAATGCAGCGGCTTGATTGCCGTCTAAAAAGGCGGAAAGCAACATGCTCTAATTATTAGATTCGACCGAACAAGAATGCTACATGTTGTCTGCTCTAGAAAAATTTAACGTAAAAGGGATTCGAATGATCAAGTAGCTAGGCTGGAAGAAACCTCGGCTAAAAAACAGAAAAAGTCAATACTATAGTTTAGCACCTGCTTGGTTAGAAATGGTAGAACTTTCAATAACCATAAATTCAATTAATTCCACGGAAAACATGTAAAAAAACAAAAAAAAACAAGAACAAAAACGGCGGTTTATAGTTACCTAAAACGTCGGCTGCTAATTCCCGGAATCTGATATGCCGACGACCGTCCCTTTCACAGTAGTCTAGCACCTTAGACATGAGATAATAAGCGTAAAAGGTCACCATTCCCATCACCGTTAAGCAGAAGAACCCTAAACCCCATCCTAGCCCTCTAAACGCATACGGTAACGTCAGTATTGTAGGCCCCACTATTGCCGTCGTCAAATGAAACCCGGCATGCCACCACTCCCCTGCAAAGAAGAATTATAGAAGTTGTAGGATCTGGCTCAATTTCCAAACAACTAAAAAAACGTCGCGCCAAGTGTTTTTGCATGTATTTTTCTTTTGTTTACCTTTGGATTCGAGGACGAAGACGGCACCGGCATCAACTTCACGTTGAGAGTCAGCGAGGAAAGGATCAGATTTTGGAGGTGGAGCCATAGCTAATGCTTTGTTTGTTGGTGTGGATGTGATAAGCAAGCGACGTTCGGACGTAAGGCTGTCAATATTGGAGGCGTTGAAACCAAGCTAAAATGCAATGGGCAGCATATTGCCGCCCACAGTGAGAGAGATAGATGTGTATAATGCGAGGAGAGAATAGGATGTCAAAGTCTCTGATGGGTTACAGAAAAGGATAGGATAAGAGTTTTTAATTGTGTTTAATAAAAAAAAATCTTTTTAAATTTTGAATTACCTGTCTTTGGTTTCCAATGATTTTGTAAGGTGATTTAGGTAGTTATTACCCTTTCAGGATTCCAGGAATTAAATTAAAAATTAAAAATTAAAAATTAATTAATACATATCATGGTTTCGCTTTAGCCCTAGACTAAGTGCACTACATATTATAATAATCCATTTATCATTCACAAACAAAATTATTTGACTGTCTAGGCATAAGGATGATTCAATCTTTTATTTATATATATATATATATATATATATATATATATATGGTTAATTAGTCTTTATCATATTAATCAAGGATAATTAACTCTTTTTATATTTTTAAATAACAGTAAAATGACTAAATGATTTTTAAAAGCAAAAATTATTTAACTGATATTTAAGAACTTTTTCATATTCACTTTTTAAAAACACAATAAAATAATTAAATTATCATTTTAACTGACATCCAGGGGTTTTTTTGCATTTTCATTAAAGTTCTTAGTTATGATCAAGTTGATCGAGGAACAATTTGATATTTTAATAAATTAAAAATATAATAAGAAAATTACATTAAGCATCCTATAGCTTAGTTATTTTTACACTTTGTCTCCATACTTTTAAATTTACATTTTACATCTTGGATCAACTCAATTTTTAAATTTAGATGAAAAGATAAATTTAACCTCATATTTAACATAACATAAACAACTATGATTTTCTATTAAAAAAAACACTCAATCAATCAAAATGTAATTTATTTCTTCTCTCCTCTCTAAGAAAACAATCCCTAAACCCCAAATTAATTTTAAACCCTGGTTTTTCCCTTCAAAAACTTCAATCTAATCTATCATCAACCACCAACATGTCAAGATTAGATTCATGATGAGACCACCAACTCCTTGGTAAGATGCCTAAGGTTACCAAACGCCTAACATGTCAAGATTCAAATTGTTCTTGGTCCTAGTTAGAGACCATTGTGTTCGCTTTAGCGGTCCAACAAATATGCGAAATAGTGGTCTCTTTCTCTACTATGGCTCTTAGCCTAAATTAATGACTTTTCAGGAATCTTTTTTCATAAAAGACTGAGGCCGAGTCAAGTCAGGATGAGAAGAAAAAGGTAGGCGGCCACAAGCCGACCATTATAGGGGACCAAGACAAAAGGAATGAATTTGATTCATATCCAGGTGACCACTTTAGTCACTCATAGATGAATAAATTCGTATTTTTCTTCTTTTATTCATACTTTTGATTATTATTTTTTAAAATTATTTGAGATAATTTTTAAAATTAATTTTTTTATATATAATTTTATCCTTGATGTTCTCTTTTCAAATTTTATCATTATTCTTTTGATTACTAATTTATTTACTTTGAAATATTTTTTAAATTGATATTTTTTCTCTGATTTTATCTTTTAATATTAAATTGGTTGGAAATTTATTTTCTTCATTGAGCCCAAGTTTAGGATTTCATGAGTAATGAATTTAGGAGATTAACCCAGGTTTAGGAGATTTTTCCAGGTTTGCTTGGTTTTTTTCCTTTTCTTAAACTTATGTTTTTTCAGTTTCATCATTCAACATTTATTTAATTGAATATTAGGCTCCGTTATTTTTTTTTATTTTCTTTTTATAGGATCTTTCACTAATTTTAAAAATGATTTGGGTTATCTCTAGTCTTTTAATTGTTAAATTTATCTTTTTGAAAATAAGATTTTTTTAATTAAATTAATTTAATTAATTAAATATAAACATGAGATGCTCACTTCATGATATTTTATTTGGTTTGTTTTCCGAGTCGTTGCTTTGACGACGCATGTGACCTTTTTTTGTGTCATCGTACAGCTTTTCACAATGGTGTTAGAACCGTCTCGCTACGCTTTTCCTGGTGGTGGGGTGGTGTCCATGGGGAAAACAGTGAGTCTCCAATGAATGTTTTCTTTCTCCTCCTCTCGAGCATGATATTGACAACTCATTTTTATAGTTAATTGTTGCTAATTTTATGTTCATTTTATTTATTGTCATGTTGTTTTTTAATAATATTATTAAATTAACCAAGCTTATTGAACCCAATCAAGTCAATAGGTCTTATATTTTTCTTACTTCTTTAAAAACATTAACGTCGTTTGAACCTCTTGTTTTTACATTAGAAATAATCTAAACCGATTTGTAGCATAGCACAAGCCACCTATCTAGTAAACTACTAATAGTAGTTCCATAACTTAAATGCTAAACAAACCAAAATTTTATGGCAAAACAAACAAAAAATGATTAAACCTATTTTTTTTCCCCTACTTCGCTTATCTATGTGATTAAATCCCTTCTTACTAGTGCAGTTTGTATAGGAGAGAAAAAAGTTCATTTGATATTGATGTGATCCAAGCAATACCAAGAAACACGTTAGATGTTCTAGTTGGTCTAGTGACAAGACTTAGGGCTAAGAGGTTTAAAGAGGCTTTCAATGGATTTCTTCAGGATACATGGGCTAAGATGCACTTCAAGAAGATATTAAATAATAAAGAACAAGTCTTGATTAATTTAATTCATATTCAAGAAGGGCTTATTAGTGGGCATTCAAACATTATAAAAAAAAATGGAATAAGAAGATTCAAATATGTTAGTTGACCTTTTACTTGTTTTTTTGTCATAATTGGAGCTACAAAAAGAATTTTAATGTGATTCTAGCTGCATTGAAAAATAGACATCCATGGATTTTCAGCGATATATGGCACGCCTTATAATTCATTAAGATAAGAGAGAACCATGCATTTGAAGTTGAACTTTGATTGTGCTAGCAGATTAAAAAAATGAGTTCAGTCTTATTTAAATTAGTTAAAATATTGTTTTATTTATCTTTTGTTCAATATTAGGTCTTTTAGAGATATTAGAGCCTTTATTTAAATTTAGGTTTATTGGATTATTATTATTTATTAGGTTTATCCATATCCATTAGGTATATCCTTTTAGACTTTGGATTCTTTATAGTATAAATATTGTTTTGTAGAGACTTTTTGAGGTTAGATTATTTTTAATAAATAAATTGGCATCTTTGTTATCTTTTGTGTGGTTGAGTGATTCTCATACTAAGTTCTTGATTGAACTTAAAATCTCTTTAGATGATTGAACAACTCCATTATGATTTTATACTACTCGTTCACGTCTCTTTATAGGCGTAAGGTACGAGTGATCATTGCGTATAACTTTGGTTATTCAAGGCAAGTTCTTGTTAGGTCAAGTTTTAAACTATTCAAATTTGATTTTAGCGTTTCTTGGAAGGAGTCCGCATCAGCTGGTATTAGAGTTTGTGCTATTATCAAATTATATCCCTTTAGTCTTTAGTTTGTGTCATTTCTTTTTTTCTCTTCCTAGTTTTGACTAGGGTCTTGTTTCTTTAAAAAAAAAAGAGTATATTATTCTCTTATTATTTCAAAGTTTGTGTCAAACAACATACTAAAAAAATCATCTTGCTTAGATTCTTAATTTTGCCGAATACATCATAGAAATATTATTTTCTTGATCCTTATCTTCTATATTTCTTGATTTTGGCCTAGAGTAAAAAAAAACAAAGAAAAAAAATTCATGTTCTTGCCAAATTGTGTGGATAAAAAAAATGGAAGAAAACATTACAAGAATTGATTGAATTAACAAGTTATGGCTTGACCGCATACAAGCCCTTGAAGTTTAGGGTTGGCTGGAATTTTCTTGAATATTTTCTTGATTTTTCCAAATATGTACATACCAAATCTTGGTATTGCTGAATTGAATTCTTGTTTTTCTTATATTATCTCGCCTTGTTTTATTTAAATTTAGGTAGTATAGATCTTTATTTATTTACTTGAAATTCTTGAACTTGAGTCTTGACTTTTTGAATTAGTTAGTTTTCTTTGAATCTTTAACATAAACTTCATTCCTTTTATTTCATGCCTTCTTTTTGTTATTATAGTTTGCATGAATTTGCATTGATATTCATAAATTTATTTTGGAGTTTCGTTTTGATTAGTTTCATATATTTATTGATTCTTCATTATTATAAAATCATTATGTTGTTTTAATTGATTATTTGATAAGTTGTTAAGTTATCTTTAAGAACCTAAGTAAGGTAATAATGAGGTATAAGGCATAATGCGATTATTAGAGTGAAAACCCCAATTAAATTATGTGGAAAAGTTAGGGTGACTAAACATATTTTAATCTCAATCTCAATAAGGAGATATAAGGATAGGGTTTTATGTAATGTTATTCCTATGCATGCTGCATACATATTGTTGAGGAGACGTTGAAAATTTGATAAGAAAGCCAAGCATGATGGTTTTAAAAATAGGTATACAGTAGAAAATGATGGGAAAACATACATGTTTGCATCATTGTCACATGGACAAGTGTATGAAGATCAGTTGAAGCTGAAGAAAGCAAAACAAGTTGAAAAGGTCTTGTTACAAAATAATGGTGAGGATGTGAGGCTGATTGAAAATAAGGTGAGTCATGAGTGTAAAACACCAAAGGGTAAAGTTTTGGCCATTAAAAAAAAAATTAAAGGCATCGACCAAAATAAAAGGGAGGGGAGAGGTCGAATGTGGAGAGAAAATGAGTGGAGAAAGAAATAAAAAGTGAGAAAAAAAGTGTGTAGAAAAAATGAGGGAACACCTTGATTTTTATGTAAAACAAAGTGATCTTGCACGTGCTTATTTTTCTGATATACCTATGATTTTACTTTTGTATAAGAAGGAATATTTTAACTCTAACGAACTTGATTCATGTGTTCTTAGTGTTTGTGTTCTTTGTTACAAGAATTTAAAGATATATTTCACGATGAAATTCCAAATGGATTTTCACCTATAAGAAGAATATAATATGAGATTGACCTAGTACCAAGTTCGGCTATTCCTGATAAACCAACCTATAAAAGTAATCTTAAGCAAACAAAGAAGCTTCAAATGCAAGTAGATGAGTTAATGTCAAGGGGGTACATTCGAGAGAGCATAAGTCTATGTGTTGTTCCTATATTTTTAGTACCTAAGAAAGATAATACTTAGAGAATGTGTATTGATTGTAAGGCAATCAATAATATAACGGTAAAGTATAGACATCCTATCCCTAGAGTAGATGATATGCTTGATGAATTGCATGGATCTTAAAAATAGATATCATTATATTATAATGAAATAAGGTGATGAATGAAAAACTGCTTTTAAAAAAAATAACACTTTTGCATAGAAAATATTGTTTTTCTTTGATATGTTATTAGTGTAAAAGTTATTGAGATGGATGAGACTAAGATTAAGACTATAAAAGAGTGGTCTATACCTAAGACAGTAAATAAGGAAAGAATTTTTCATGGATTGGTTAGTATTTATAAAAGATTTGAAAAAAATTTAGTACAATAGTTGCTCCATCAATTGAAATTGTAAAGAAGACAATAGATTTTAAATGAGAAATTGAACAAGAGAAAGCATTTAATTTGTTAAAAGAAAAGCTTATTTTGACCTCATTACTTGCTTTGCCTAACTTTACAAAAACTTTAAGATTGAACGTGATGCTTCCGATATAAGTATTGAAGTTGTTTTAATGCAAGATAAAAGGAACATACCTATTTCAGTAAAAAGTTTAATGGAGGAACTCTAAACTATCCAACATACGATAAAGAGTTATATGCATTAGTAAGAACTTTGAAGACTTGATAACATTACATTTGGCCTAAGAAGTTTGCAATTCATACCAATCACCAATCTTTAAGACACTTGAAAAGTCAAAGTAAGTTGAATCATAAATATGTCAAGTAGGTGAAATTTATTGAGACATTCTCATATGTCATCAAATACAAGAAAGGTAAGAAAAATATAGTTGTAAATGCATTATCATGAAAATATGTTCTTCTTAATAATTTAAATATTAGACTTTTAAGATTTGAATATATGAAATAATTATATCTTTATGATATTAATTTCAGTGAATTTATTTACAATGTGAACTTATGACAACTAATGGATTTCTTAGGCATGATGAGTTTTTTATTTAAAGACAAAATATTATGTGTGATATAATTGTTCAATGCATGAATTGCTTGTAACGGAAGCTCATAGTGGCAGATTAATGGGACACTTTGGAATTATTAAGACTTTAGAAGTTTTACATGAATATTTTTATTGGCCTAACATGAAAAGAGATATGCAAAGAATTTGTGATAGGTCCATAACATGTAAATAAGTTATGTATAAAGTGATGTCGTGTGGGTTATATACACCTTTATCTATTCCTAAGAAATCTTGGGTTGATATTTCTATGGATTTTATTTTGGGTTTATCTAGATTAAGGTAATGAAAAGACTTCATAATTATTATTGCAAATAGATTTTTTAAGATGACACATTTCATATCTTGCCATAAAATTGATGATGTAATGAATATAAAGGATCTATTTTTTAGAAAGATAGTTCGATTGCATGGTATTTCAAGAAGTATTGTGTTTGATTGAGATTTTAAGTTTTTGAACTACTTTTAAAAGGTTTTGTGATGCAAGTTAAGAACTAAACTTTTATTTTCTACTTATCAACCATAAACAAATGGTCAAAATGAAACATTAAACAAGACTTTAACTCAATTATTAATAGTTATCATTAAAAAAATCTTAAAAATTAGGAATATTTTTTGTTATTTATTGAATTTGCATATAATCATAGTGTGTATTCTATGATTATTCATTATTTAAGATTGTTTATGGTTTTAATCATTTAACACTTTAAAATTTGACGCATTTACCTATTAATTAAAGTGTTAGTCTTGATAGTAATAAAATGCACAGATGGTGAATGACTTACATACAAAGATACAACAATAGATAGAAAAAAAAAATGAGCAATGTGCATTTTAAAGCTAATAGAGTACACAAATTAATAAGGTTTGAATAAAAAAATTAGGTTTGGGTTTTTTTTTATTGGGTCAAGTTGTAAACTATTGAAATCTGATTTTAGTGTATCTTGGAAACTGTCCTTGTTAGATTACTATGTTTTATTTATTTTATTATTATTATTATTATTGTGTTGTTATTATTATTATTATAATAGAGGAGAGGTTTGAACTAGAACTTTAGTTTGTAACTTTGTTACCGGGTATATGATATTTTTGTGCTAATTATATATTATGAGATTTTATCAGGAAGTTTGAATCGGGAATTTTTATGAAGTTGGGGTTATAAGATTACCGAGGACCAATTATGCTATATATCGTGTTGGCATTCTTAAAGGGAGTTCCATATCCATATTATTACTACGTTGTTATGTGGATGTTTTATTACTAAGCGAGGTAAAAGCAGTGAGAGCCTTCTTACCTGCCAGACTTGTGTATGATATCATTAATTTAATTTCTTGCTTGTATCAAAAGTAACTTGCAATTCCATATCCTTCAATTTCAATCTCAAATTCAACATCGAATGAAAACAACCAGAGACTAGTTTTAACTCCTTTAGATACTAGATGTTCAACCAACAGACACTTGAACATCATCATCATCCACAAAAGAGTTTGTGATTTTGACTAACTGCAGCTATCTATTAGTTGAAACAAGCCTTTCGCTACTGCTGTTTGTCAATCTAAGTTGCAGCAACAGATTTGTGGTACTCCTCCAATTCCTTCTTGTATGCTTCCATGGCTTCAGCAGCCTTGCAGTTCCAGATTTGCTTCTCTTCTTGAATAAGTTCCTGTAATCCCACCAATACAAAATTACAAAATCAGACACTTGAATTGCTAAGCTAACCAATTAGCTCAACAAAAACGATGAATTTTACAAAATGAATACCTTCCATTTCACAGAAATCATTGCAGTTAGAGTGGAACTGTTAATTCCAGGGTGCTCATGCACTAAACTTTTCCTTGTTTCTTTGCTGCATTGAAGAAAAACAATTGCTTAGTAACTTTAATTGCAAATGCCTCGTTGTAGAGTGTGACTACTCGAGAGAGGCTTTTTACCTGAACAGAAGGAATGAAGATGCAGGCTTCTTAGGCTTGTTGGGATCAGCATTCTGCTGCTGCTTCTTCTGGCGTTGCTCTTTGGTTTTCTGTACATTTTAGCCATTTAGCCACCAGAAAGGCTCCAAAAATAGCATTCAACAAACACTTTTAAAAGCAACAGATGAATAACCTAACCTTGATAATGTTTTCAGTTTTCTCTTTCTTCTTTAGCAACTGCAATGCTTCCTGTTTCTGAAGTTTCATCAGTTCTTCCCCTTCTTTCTTGAGATTCATAGCTTCTTCATCCTTGTTCTGCTTGTAAGCCTCCATTTCTTGCGTGTACTTTTCCTTGTTCTTCTTTGCAATCTGCAATTTCCAAAGGCATCTAAGAAACCATACCGAGTAAATAAGCTCCCTACTAAAAAGAGTATGTTGTGTGCAGTATAAACCTCTTCGTAAGGCCTCTTTTGCTTTTCTGTCATGTTCTTCCATTCTTCACCAGCAATCTTTGCCACCTCCAGAACATTCTTGTTCTCTGCAAGCAGAGCAGCTCTTCTTTCATTAGAAAACAAGAAAAATGCAGACAATGGATGCTTTGGTTTCAATGGATCCTTTTCTTTCCTGCAAATAAACAAAACAAACAAATAAGTACTTCTATAGTCAACAAAGTTAGGAACAGACACTAAGGAGTGTTGCTTCTGATTTACTTGGTCTTGTTCTTCTTGTTCTCTTCCTGACCTGCTTCCTGCTTGAACTGGAGGTATTGTTCAAGCAATTCCATAGCAGTCTTCTGCTTCTGTTCCTCTTCCAAAAGCTTCATTGCTTCACTCTCGCGCTTCTCCTTTGTCATCAACTTCAGATAGGCTTCTTTTTCAACCTGATACTTCTCCTCATAAGGTTTCTTCTCCTCTGCAGTAATGGTCTTCCACTTTGCCCCCAAAATGTGAGAGATATCTTTGAACTCTGCATCTGGGTTTTCTTTCTTGACCTGTACAACAAAACCCCTCAAATTAATCATCAAGATAGAAACAAAGCATGCTTAATTGAAAATACTAGAAGATATCACGTAGCCCAATTTCTATGTTTACCTCATTCCATTGATCTTTGCACCAGAGGGAGTAAGGTGGGCATGGCCTTTTGATTTCATTGCCACCCTTCTTTTTCTTCTTGTCTTGCTCCTTTTCATTCAATACTTGAACGAATGGGAGAGTCTGTGCAAAGATTCATATAACAAAAACCCATCAATTCAAACCCTATAGAAATAAATAAAAATTCAAACCCTATAGAAATAAATAAATAAGAATTCTAAATAATGGTCTTTCATGCTTCCTTTGTATTACCCAAGAAAATTAACAGATCGAACCTAAAGTTCAACATTAGGTCAAATCATCCGGACCCTAAAACTCACATCAAGAATCAATCAAAAACTTAAATCGAATCCTCAAAATCCGGTACAGTCCCCTATTTACCCAACCTTTAAGACAAGAAATAAAAAAAAATCCACGAAATCAAGAAAACTGACCATGATAGGCTTAAACTCCTTCAACTTCTGCAACTTCTTCAACTCCGTCTTCATTTTCTCCTGTTCTTTACCCTTCATTTCAATCTCCTCATCTTTAGCCTTCAACATCTCATCTTTCTCCTTCAACAACACCTCAGTCTTCTCTTTCTCAAGCTTCAACTGCTGCAACATTTCTTGCATTTCTTGAAAATCCTTCTCAAAAGAAGAAGCCGCAGCCTCTTTGTTCTGCTTCGCTTTCGCGGCCTTGGACTTCCCTTTCTTGGGTGAAGACCGAGGTTGAGAAAGACTCTCAAGGTTTTCTTTTGAAGAGTCAGTATCTGATGGGGGCAAAACGCTGGCTGGAGATGGCTCGGGGAGCTTTTGAGCCATTATATTGGCTTCATTTGTTGATGGGTTCTTTTGTTTCAAAGCTTTCCTGTTGTTTCTTGATTTCTTTGGAACTGTTGGGGCTACAGCAGTATCAGCCATTCTTGAGTGTTGATTTTGAGAGAGAGAGAGATTTAGAGAGAGGGTTTTAGGGTTTCTGAGACTGAGATCAGTGAAAGAATTGTAGATTATAAAAGGAGGGAAGGAGAGGAGCCAACGGCTACTATTTTTTGAATTTCAAACGACTTGTTGGAGTTTTAAGAGAAAGTTGAGGTCCGGAATCGGAAATCCGAAATCTGATTCATCGGTTCAAAAATCTGACCGTTAAGGAGGAACGTGTAGATTTTTTATTTTATTTTTTACCACAAAAAGTGTAAGCGTTTCAATTTGGCCAATTTCTCCATTTTAGGTTTTGTTATTTTGATTTTCGCATACTTCCTCTATTAATTAACTTGGCAAGTTTTTTTTTTTTTTTTTTTTTTGGGGTTGGTGCCATAGGTGGAGTGGGAAGCTAAAATGCATAATTTGAAGGACACACACACACACTTACTTTTCTTTAGTATTCTATCAATCTGAAGGATTGCCCACGCATACATACCCACATAGGCACGTATACACACATAAGAGGTAGCTACTCTTGTACTCTATGAAAGCAAGTTTTATTGGTTAGGAAATGAAGAATGGTGGATGCTTCTTGCTTAGGGGTGTGAAGGTTCGGAGGTGTTAATGTTTTTTTTATGGTATTTACATTAAAAAAAACATGTATTTTTTGTTTTTGTTAGATGTGATTTGTGCTTTAAATTATATCTTTGAAAAAAAATCACCATACCTCCAAACCAAAAACATACTAAAAACATGGTAATCAACATGATTATGATTCGGTAGGTGGGTTTTAAAGTACTTTGATCATGTTATGACAACTAAATTGATATGTTATCTTAAATCATTCAGTATGTTGCTAATTATTTATGCCATGATTTGATAATTAACAT
>Ga0307517_10011291_pt1 | contig 12394 bp, 11 predicted proteins | sample 23_EM_MG_FD_194515 | JGI IMG/M metagenome (GOLD analysis project Ga0307517, IMG submission 194515) | Populus trichocarpa ectomycorrhiza microbial communities from riparian zone in the Pacific Northwest, United States - 23_EM | ecosystem: Host-associated > Plants > Roots > Unclassified | place...
ATTAAACAAATTAAAAGTCATTTTAATAAATAAATAAAAATTAATTTAATAAAAATAATATACTCAGCAACGGATTATCCGTTGCTGATTCCCAAAATTAGCAACGGAATTTCCGTTGCTAAAATCTGTTGCTAAAATTAGCAACGGAATTTCCGTTGCTAAAATTGCAACGGAATATCCGTTGCTGGTTGTTAGCATCGGATTATCCGTTGCTAAAAAATTAGCAACGACAAATCTGCATCCGATATTTGCCGTTGCTGATTCCGTTGCTAAATTGTTTTAGCAACGGATTTTAGTATTATTTGCAACGGACCAGTCCGTTGCTAATTACTACATTTTTTTAGTAGTGCTATATGTCCTGCAAATGGCCAACATGATTAAATTAATAGCTGAAACAAAAAAGATTGAAAAGGAGGAATTGCTATCCATCCCATTGAAAAGATCTGAAAGGAGATCTAATCTAATACATGCTTTTGTATGCTCGTAAAACTAGCCATGTTATGTATAATTAAGCAAATGCCTAGGTGTAACGACAATAACTCATGCGAGAAACCAACTTATTAATAAGTTGTCGTTTCTGTCAACAACTGTCGGGTCTCAATTTATTAAAGTTCAACCCAGGAAAAGCTGGCCATAAGCAACCACAGAAACAACAGCAAGGTGATGAAAAAACCAAGTGAAACACGTCATCTACCAGGGCAAACAGTCCAACTAAAGCAATGCGCGCCAACTGGTTTTAATCAATGCAGCTCAGGCAGAATATGTTTTGAAAAAAGCAAGAGTTGGTGCAAAATGACAGTGGAATGCTATATCAAGCAAAGATGAATATAAACGAGCATTATAGTTCACTTGATCAAGCACAAGTGACTACATAACGTAGCTCGTAGTGAAAGGAAAAGGAAAGCTAAAATAAAACAAATCAACAACGGCAATCAACAGAGCTCTAATTCAGATTACTATGGCATTCAATAAAATAGGTGACAGTCTAGTCTCTTTAACTATTATCCACAATATCAGTTTGATAAAGGACTAAGATTGATGGGGTACGCATATTGTACTATTATGACGCAGCAGAGAATAAATGGAGAGTTACCTACAGCGTGGGTTGACGCAGAAGACCATTGTTTTTTTCGCAGTGGTTCAGATGCTTCGCAGCTAGAAGAAGCAACTTGGTTATCCTATTAATCAGCTTATTCGGGAGGGAGACTCACCGCATACGTCAGGGCTGTCACCATAAAATGTTGTTAGTGAGGCATCTGTGCTTTGTAAATGCAAGAGAAAGGAAAAATACTCATTGAAAGGTATATGGGAGAAGAAAAAAAATACTCATCAGATGTAAAAAAGACCGAAGAGAAAACACAAAGGTGAAAAAAATGCTAAAAAGAGAGCAGCTGGGGGTATGAAAACAAACAGAGACAACAAAGAACTTTTATCATATAGCAAAAAAAAAAAGTTCTTGGCCGTAAATGATGTTTAAAGCTATAATATCTTATATAGAGTTAATTTATAAAGGATGTTGTTTCCACTAGCACAATTGTGATTACTTGAAAGATATTGAATACCAAAAATCAATAAGAAATCAATTGAGGCATACTTTGTCACCAATGCTAAGTACGTAGTACCCTATATTCTGAGTTGAAATTCACTAAAACTGCAAAACATCTGCGTTTTCATATTCCTTGCTTATGATATCTTTTAATTCAGTCAATGCTGCTTTTCAAACCTCTCAAGCAAACGCAAAGATCAATCCCCTTACACACTTGGTAAAAAAAATAATGTGCAAAAACTATTTAAGGGGTCATTACTATCTTAAAAAACAAAAAGGGGAAAAGGAAAGGAAAATAAATGCACCTTTAATCTAGGATTCTGTAAAGCAATTCTTTGTCAATGGAATGTCGACGAAGAAAAAATTGGCAGCAAGTTCAACCAAGAATTTTTATGTTGGCATAGCATATTTTTTGCTTTACTAATTATTGAATAGACAATTGATTATAAAGAAAACCATGCCTCAACACAGCGCAAGCTAGCGAAGAAAAAGAGGGCGACTCACCCCTCACTTGAGCTACATAAATTCCTATGAAATGCAAACCATCATAAAGCAACCACAGGGTGCAAAGAAGTTTGTGTAGTAAAATAGAGAAATGTAGAAACAACTAACAAAACGATGGAAAACAAATATACAATTTGTAAAATAAGTTTTCAATGACACGGAGTGAAAAAAAAAAAAGCCATAAATTCTAACCAAACAAAGCACACAGATTCTCCAAAAGCATGTTCGACTCCCTAACCAGCACCACAATAAAAATCACACGGGCTCTTGCCAATGTTCAAGCACAAATTAACAACAAAACATTAAAAAGAACAAACCAAGTCGAACAAAAAATAATCACATCCCTTTCTTTTCTAAGGCAGGCTACTAACTGTAAAAAAAAAAAAAAAAGCCATAACCAGAATGTAATCAGAAATCAAATCCCAAGGAAAAAAACATCGGTAAAAAACTCTTGCATAAACATGAAGGAGAAACGGACAAACCAGCACTCCACAATCTGACAGCCAACAAACCAAGCCCAGTAGCCCTTCTCGAAACAAAACCCAAGAACCTAAGAACAAAACATAAACAATATAAAGTACCGAGAATCAGCAAAACAAAAGAAATCATCAACAACAGACCATAAACCTCAAATTCAAGTGGGAAAAATCATTTAAAAGCCACTGTTACTACTTTTCTTTTCGAGATATATATATATATAAGAATCTTTCTTCCTTTCCTTCCAGCTCGACTTCTCTATGGCTCTCACTGTGATGCAAGGGTTTAACCCTCTTCAACACGCCACCATTCTAGTTCACTTTGATTTTTTGTCACCGGTTCACTTTGCTTTTTTGTCGTCGCTTTCAGATCTCGAGCTCCATCGCTTTGCGCTGGTTTCAGCGAGGTCTTTGGTGTTTGTGTTGGTTGCTTGGGTATCTGGGGTTTTATCAGCGATGTATTTGTGGGGTTTTCATGGGCTTTAGGCTTAAGCTGATTGACTTCTCTAGGGTTAGCGGGTTTGGTGTTTTGGATTTTGTACGGCAAGTAAATTTTGCCTCTGAAACTATAATATTCTGCAGTTGTAAAATTTCATTCTTTTGCAATTGAGAGATCATTGTCTTCTTCTTTTTCAAGTCTTTCTAATCACAAATACCTCTCTTGCAATTGTTGCCAGCCTAATTAATTGTGCGAAACACTGTAGTAGCAATCCATTGTATTCCGTGATAGCAGCTATAGTGTTCCCCGCATGATTTAGTTTTTGTTAATTAAAGACCAGATTAAGGCTGAACAAGATAAAGAGTAATAACGGAATCGACAAGAACAGTATCCATAGGAACTTTGTGCTAACCACGGTTTTTCGATACAGCAGAAAGATTAACTAAGGATGAACTTGAAAAGATCGGATTAACATTATTGTGGGCTTAGCCTCTTCAATATTAACGGAACTGGCATTTCTTACCACGCACTGGGGAGAAAACAACAAACACAGAAAAAGAAAAACGAGCAAACTTTTTAATTGCAGGTATTTGACGTAGATGAGTAAAAGAGAAACTAATAAAAGCACCTGTGAATATAAACTCGATTCACTAGCAGTTTACACTGGAAAAAGTTGCTCCAAAGTGGAATTCGAATGCGGAACAGTGAGAGGAAATACAACTAATGGGCCGTTTGGGTAAGAGCAGTGGGCAAAGAAAAATTTCTACCCAATGGGCCTGATCGATTTCAAAATCTCACCTCGCATAGTCCTCTAGCCCGCTGACTGGGTAAAGTAATCGACTAGTGATGCTCCAAAAGGCCCATTCAAACATAGCCCGTATGTTTTATTTTTCAGCTCGAAAAAAAATCGAGAAATAAAGAGTTCAAACCTGTTTGAAATGAAGGAAAAAACACAAGAAATCAAGAATTCTTCAAACTTAAGAGTGGCCCAGATTCAAATCAAGTTGCCGTCGTGAATAGTCCGGCTAATCCAGGTTCTTCTTGACCCTGTGAGCCTAATCCATGACTGAAAAGTTTCATATAGGAAAAAATGGGGGAAAACAATTAATAAGAAATCAAAACCTGTTTGAAATTAACGAAGGAAAAAACACAAGGATTCAAACTTAGAGTGGCCCGGATTCAAATCAAGTTGCAGTCGTGAATATTCCGGCTGATCCAATTTCTTCCTGACCATGTGAGCCTAATCCATGTATGAAAAGTTTCATATGGGAAAAAATGGGGGGAAACGATCAATAAGATGGAGAACACACACGATACATGTGAAGATGATGACATTTTCATATATATTTTTTTGTGATCAATCAAATGTTAGCATATCCAGCAACTAAACTTCATAAGATGCTTGAAATCAAATAAATTGAAGCATGAACAGTTAGATATATAGTCAAGGAAGCAATAGCAAAAGGCAAGCTCGCGATATAATAGCCATCTCAATGTTGAAAATTTGAAATCATTGAGAGCGAACATAAACTGCATGAAAGGATATAAGGTTTCCGATTCTGTAACAAAACCAATTCATCATATATGCATGACTAATTCTAAGCTTGAAATATCAAGAAATTCATAAAATCACATTTTCCAATGAAAACAGGAAAATGCAATATCCATATTCAACCTATCATGAAAGAAAAAAGTTTTCGATCCTAAAACAAACAGGTGAAACTTTGCCCAATGATATGTTAGTCATGGGAGTGTGAGTGCAAATTAAGGATGCCAACTCTAGTCACAGGTGCAAGCCAATCCGAAAAACTTGACAGCAATGCACCACCAAATCTAGTTCGCCATGGCACTATCTAGCTAGATACAATTTATTCGTCCCGATGCTTCAAGTCTTTGTTCCGATTGATTGTCCACGAACTTCCTGCCCTGCCTTATCAATTGCAATCTGTGCATCACGGCACTCAGGACTACAAAAGGCACCCAAGTAACTGCATTGCAAAAATGGTGTTACTCCAACTTCATTAAAATGCACTAATCTGCAGATTCATCTAAAACATTCTCCAGCAAATACAAAAAATATACGGTAGAGAATAGAGAAGCAAAGCCAAAAGGAAAACATCCACTATTAAAAGATAGGTTATTGGCATTGGATTTTAGCAGCAGAATAATTCAGTTGATGATTTAGCAACGGATTGTATTTATATAATTTTTTTTAATGTCAACAACAACGGATTTAGTAACAGAAAATCCATTGCTGAAAAACAGTAAATTAACTGTCAAAAAAAATTATTTAAAAAATTAGCAATGAATTTTAGTTTTATCCACAACAGATTAGTTAATTGTTAGTAGCTCTATTTTTTACAAGTGATCTAACCAGATGAAAAGGTATAATATCTATTCCTTCCCTATTTCCGGTTCCCTTCTCAGCAACCGCAAGCATCACATGCAATAGAGTTCTTTTTCCTCAGGAAGGCCACATGAATGATCCCCTACTAACCCTAACAGCACTACTTTGCTTAATCAATTTGCCTTTAATTGCTCAAAACAGGCAAACAAAAAAAGATACAAATCATGACAGAGGGCAAACTCCAAGGTATACTTTTATTTCGCAATTTTCTCAGATATTGATAAAAAAAAAAAAAAATAGAGCAAATTGCTTCTGTTCTTAGAAATTCTTTGATACAATGACAACATGCAAAATCAATTATGCATTATTACTTTATTTCCAAAATCAACAAAAAAAAACCGCGATAATTGCAACATAGAATGAAAATAATAAAAAGAAACAAAATCTTACCCGTACATATAGACATCCTGTTTTTTATTCAATCTCTTCTTGCAATAGCCACACCTATCAAGAAAATGCTCAGTCTTCACTAATCCACCTCCTATATCCTTCTCTTTCTCTGGCAGCAGCGGCTGAGGAGGCGAGACCGTGATAATCCTCTGGAGAGACTGATCGTCCGTGTCATCAGCAACGAAACCAGCATCCCACGGCGGAAGTCGGTGGTTGCTGAAACCAATGTCGCTGAAGCTCTGCGTATGAGTTAAGCGAGAGCGCTTGCCTGGCATTGATTGATTAATTTGGGGATCTTACAGAAATCCAAAAATTAGGGTATTGAGCGAGAAGAACGAGAGAGAAGCAAAAGGAGAGCGAAACTGAAACTGAAATTCTTTCTTGCGTGCGTGCGGAGAGGAGCGCCTGAGTGTCTCTTCAGGGTTTATATAGGCTACTGTGGGGGCCCCTGGTTGTTAGCGAATATATTAGAGATACCTTTTAAGTTGTGTTTTTGGGTGTGGGTGGTGATGTGGTACTGTGTGATGTAGAGCATGGTAAGAGAGTTAAAGTCACCAATGAGATACCTCCCAATTTGGAGTGTTTAGAATCTTATTATTTGAAGAGTTTTTATCCACATTTTTTTTAATAAAATTAAGAGCCAATAAGAAGGGGGAGCTTTTTTCCTCTTCTATCCACTAGGATGAAGACCGAGGCTTTAAGAAAAAAAATATTATTATAAAATAATGTTTATGGTGAAAAAAAAAAAACCCATCCTAACAATTAAATTTATTATATACTCGAAAAACTAACCACAACCAAATTTCTAAATAAATTTTTAATACTTGAAAGGTGATTGTAGTTTTATATTTAAAGTTATGGTTTAATAGAAAATTAAAGACATATACAAATCAAATTAAAAATATTAAACATAATAAATATTAAAAAAAAACACGTCTCTTTATAATAAAGAAGGTAATTGAAACTTATAAATTGTCTGCGTTCTCAACCTTTTAAATCCTTTCTATTAATGATGAAAATATATCAATAATGCTATTAAATAGTTCACTCTCACTCCCAACATGAATGGACACCCCATTCATATTGATGTTGATGCCCATTATAGCATTAAAGATAACCATTCCAGACTAGATGTGATCAAAAATACATAAATGGAAAAAAAACATTATAGAATAAACTAATTAAAAGGTTGGATGATTTCATTTAGATTTACATTATTCATAAACTCACAAAATTATGTAGATTTACTATTTACTTTTTAATAATTCATTTTGGCCCTCTAATTTTATTTTATTTTTGGTGATTTGATCCTAATCAAACCTAATTGCCTTTTATTTCTTAGACAATGGTGGAATTGGAAGAAGATGGATTGAAATGAAAAAGGTGTCAAACATGAGTGATGCACCAAAGATTTCTTGAAAAATACACGTAGATCCTCAATCTTTAAAAAATAACACAATTTATACAATTTGGATCTTTTTAAATTTCTAAAATTCATTTTTGGTATAGAAGTTTATTTGTATTATTTTTCAATCACTGGTTAAAGAAAAAAGGGAGAGAGATAACTCGATGAATTCCAGAGATAGGAAAGAAAATCGATGTTTTTCTTGGTTTTCACGGGTTATATGTAATGAGAGAGGCTTGATGATGGTTTTTTAAAACTTCAATATTGCCTAAAAAAATATATTTAAATCTAGGAAGTCAAAACTAACTTGGTTTGATTTTGAGTTTTTGAACTATTTTTTGGGTATTTTGGGTTGACGGGTTGGTTTTGTAGTGTTCTAAGAATGTTGGTGAGGTGTTTTAGGTTAAAATAAATTAAAATTGAATTTTTTAGGCAAGAGAAACGTTGCCCTAAGTTTTTAGCTATCACAGCAATGGTTAAAATTTGAGTTTGTAGACAATACATCGTTTGCTTTGGTGGGCAATGTTCGCTGGCTTATTAAACAAAATTACACATTAATTTTTTGCTACTCTGTACCAATCAATTAATATTCATATTCATGCGCGCACGCGCATATATATATATATATCCACACGTTCAAAAAATCTATTAAAATATAACTTCTAACTTCGTATAAACCCTAATTTTTCAACAAACTTAGTATAAAGGAAAAGATCTAAAACAATACCATAAATTAAATAGAAAAAAATTAAGAAAACTTACTCAAGATAAAGGAATTAAATAATCAGTTGGTAACATGGGTTTGGAAGAGATTTTTTTTTTCAGCAAAGGAAAGGGGAAGACAGTTCAGAGGGAAGGGGGAATGGATTGAAAATGGCTGCCATATTATATATACCAAGCTTTTGGACCAAACTAATGTACTAAACAAATTGCTCTTAACTTAATGGGCCAACAATTTAAAATAATTCTATGGGTCTCACACTTTCGATGGATAGATGAACATGGGTCGTACAAGATCCCTGGTTACTAAGACCACCTCGTTGATGGCCACGAACATTATGGTTGTGTGGCAAAGAGCTAGCTCCTTGTCGGATCAAGAATCTTATTGCACAAATAGCTCGGATTGGAGCTGGAATTATTTGAAAGATGAATATTTGTGTTTTGCCTCTTTTACTTTTCTCAACTAGCCCATCAATTAAACTAGAATGGCTATGAAAATATTTCTTCTAAATAATAATGTTGTGCATTGAAAAATAATTATTTAGCTTAAAAGCTTAAAGCGATAGATCTTGTAGCCCTTTGATCAGCATAATTATTATATTATATTAAATAATTATCTCAATTTAAGATTCTGAATTACTAAACGAGATTCTGAAATATAATTTATTTATCACACTTTAACATATATACATGAGGTTTTATATATGAATCATGTGCTCACTTTTATTCTCGCATCAAATAATTATCCAGTAAGCAATTTTGTGGCAGCTGCATAAAATTAAAGGAAAATCAAGTAGACAAGATGTCCTATTTATTTATTTATTCTTTTTTTTTTCATCCAAGGCTAGTACGAATACATCAAAGCCAATAATAATAATAATAATAATAATAATAATGTGAATTTTTTTGGCTTTTTTGTATGTAGCCTCAGCCAGTCCGACGTCGCACTGCGTGCTTGCCATTTGTCAGCATCATCATTTGAAGTGTAAATCCTTGAAATTGACTGCACAATATTAAAACAAACACATGTGAATTTATAAATGTTAATGTTGCTTCGAGAATTGATTTTATTTTTTAATAAGAGAACAAATTTTAAGAAAAAGGGTCCACAGAACATGAATCTTGTAGCTTACGAAGGGTCTCTTTGGCCACACAGTCAGCGTCGCACTTCATTTCGCAGAAGGAGTAGCCATTGCCCTCGCTCTTGCATTTGTCCTCGCAATCATTGAAACATGCTGCGTAATGATCATCCACCTTGTTTGCAGTGGTTAGGTGCATTGCTGCAGCAGCAACAATGCACATGAGAAAAACTGCTACGAGTTTGTTGGCCATCTTGTCTCCTTTTTGCTCGTGTGTTTAATTTCTTCTCTTGATTCGATGGATGATGCGAAGAGAAGAACGAAGGATTGAGGTATTTATAGAATCACAGAGTCTAATTTTGTGCAGTTTGAATCCATTTTTTTCCTGCAAAACTTGTGGTTAATATTCCCATTGCATTCCTTTCGGATTTGCTGAAAGAATTGAATGGTACAGGTGCATAGAGCAACTTGGTCAAACTCTCTTTTAAATCACCACCAATCTTAGCACCACACACGCCAAAAAACAAGAGGGGACGGATCGAAAAGTTCAGCTTAAATATTTTTAGCAATATCCTGTTTTTCAATTTAAAAAAACCGGAAGATGAGGGAGTGATTTATAGTGCTGCGCTTTCAACCAACAATAAGATCTTGAAAGGTTTTTCCTGGGCCATTACATATCTAAGTAGAAAGATTTAAAGGACATGTCGTTGTACCCAGCTCGCTTGTTTTTCACTCTCAGGCAAAATTAATAGCAGTAACAAAAGAAAAGGAAGAGGGGAGAGAGAGAGAGAGAGAAGGTAATTAAATGCATGTTAGGACATGGGATTGGTAGGAGATGGACAAGAATAACTTGCAATAAATTTTCTTTCATAGGTTTCTGATCAAAAGTTTTGAAAATACAATATTAATATTTAGTGTAACGTTCATAGATATCTTGAATGTATTAAAATATATTAATATGTTAATAAAAGAGATCGTCTATACTGCCACAGTAGAGTGGCAATTCAAGAAGCCATCGGTTTAGTGGATAAATGCATTTCCGTGATTTGTTCGAGGCAGGAAGTGGTTCCTCCAAATTTCGTAATCAAGATAGAGATAGTCCAAGGAATATGCCTGGCGGGAATCTATCAGAAAAAAAACCAGCGATGCACCTGCATCCTAAATATTCGAATTCAGTATAGGCATCTTCTAATTCTGGTTTTCCTCCTAGATTGTCAGTTTTTTTTTTCTCGAGTATGTTTTGGTGTTATAACCTTCTGGAATGATAATCTATATTAGGATGATTAATTAGGCAGCCACATCAATTTACGTGTCTGTAGTTTTTCTCGACTTCAATGCAGTGCAAACATAATTAAATAGAGTTCTGAAAAGGTTTCTCCAATGGTTTGTTTGTTTTGCTTGTGAGTATCAGGCTTCATCTTCCATCATTTGCCTTGTACTTAAATTTATCAAACACTCCTGTGTCATCATACTTGTCTAGGCGTTACAGTTCAAAGGAGCTTTAGCTGATGAACTATAATGAATTAGCAAAGGCATTCTTTTCCTACGTTCTGTTATTTTGTTTTCTGACAACATGACGTTGATCAGCTGTGTTCGTCAAGTTTTCACACCAACAAAAAAACAAAACAGATAGCAAGAGGGATGAAGATGAAGAGGCTGTAGCTTAATAGAATTTTTTTGAAAAGCATGATTGCTAGAAATATTAGCAAGGAAGATGGTGGCGAAACATGGGATGGCATAGATGCTGAGGGGAACAGCACTGGTCGGATCCCTGCAGTTGCTGGTGGGGCTTCTACTTGCACCGGTGGGGATGCTGGTGTTAATGGTAGAGTAATTTCAGATTCTGGTGCTGGAGCAAGTGCTACTGCTTTGAAAGCTGCCAAAAGCAACTTGGAGCTTAATAGAATTTTTTGAAAACCATGATTGCTAGAAATATTAGCAAGGAAGATGGTGGCGAAACATGGGATGACATAGATGCTGGGGGGGACAGCACTGGTCGGATCCCTGCAGTTGTTGGCGGGGATGCTACTTGCACCGGCGGGGATGCTGGTGTTAATGGTAGAGTAATTTCAGATTCTGGTGCTGGAGCAAGTGCTACTGCTTTGGAAGCTGCCAAAAGCAACTTAGTAAGTAGTTCAGGTATAGAACTCTCAACATAAGTATTATCTTACTGGTACAGAAACATTCAAATTTTTGTCTTCACCAATAGATAATCTTTCTTTTCAAAATCCAAGAGCAGGGGTTACCTCGTGGGCTTAAAGGAGCAGCAGCTGGAGGTGGAAGAGTTGGCCCTAGCGAGAAGGGACCTGCCAATATTCCAGTGAAACAAATTGTTTAGCCAAGGTAGGAGTATTTGTATTAGGTTGACAAATAACGTATATAGTTTATGTTTTAGTTTCCATATTTTTTTCCCAGCGTAATTAAGAATTGTAAAGGATCCATGAATTTTCAACCACCTGGTGCTGGCAGAGGGGTCCCAGATGCTGTAAAATACAATACAATTATCATTAGAAAGTTTAACAAACATTGACAGAACTAAAAAGATTCTTAGCAGGTAGATTTTAAGTCCTACATTTACACTGTCCCGGCACGCCACAAGCGCCGGGGAGAGAGATAGCTAGAGTACGGTTAATTGGTAGCTGAACCGGAACATTGGCTGTTAGTAGTAGACAAGCGCAATCCATGCCAGTGCTCATCAGTGACTTCAATGAACTGCAACAACTAGCAGTTGGTGGTGAGCCATTGCTGGTGCTTCCAGTTATAAAATTAACACACGGGGTGAAGCTTGATATCATCGACATGGTGCACGGTGTATTAATTTGCCCATTCACTGAAATTACTAAGAGAGTTGATAACAGTGCCATCAATTTGATTACTTTGAGCCCCTCCATTAGTAGTTTTGAACGAGCTGCAAATCTTGTTGATTAGAAGAGTATAGAGAAGAACCGGGTTATATGGGTGGAGATACGAAAATCATATATAGATTGGTGAGGGCAAAAGAATTGGAGGGAAATAACTTGTAGATTTGAAATGGGTTCTGGAGTTCAACAACTATAGCTAATTTCCCATGGTTGAAGGAAGCTTTTTATTTACTTCCCCGAGTCTTTAAAGGACAGGAGTCCGAGTTAGGTATGTTAGGCATGCCGGTCATAGTTTTAATTTGTTTTGTGTGTGTGTGTGTGTGTGTGTGTGTTCATTGGTAAATTGTATCATTTGTCTCTGCTTTTTTAACTTAGTTCAAGGGAAAGCTCAACTTGATGCCCGGCCCAGCGGCAGGTTAAACCCGGACTCGGGTGATCTGAAGTCTTAATCGAGTTTGTTTATTTAAAATTCAAGCTAGTAATTGGCTTGAAGAAAACCGTTCAACTTGCCTGGTCAATCTAGAATTTGGGTGACTCAGCAAAATCTAAAAGAGATTTTTTTTTATT
>Ga0307517_10011292_pt1 | contig 12394 bp, 14 predicted proteins | sample 23_EM_MG_FD_194515 | JGI IMG/M metagenome (GOLD analysis project Ga0307517, IMG submission 194515) | Populus trichocarpa ectomycorrhiza microbial communities from riparian zone in the Pacific Northwest, United States - 23_EM | ecosystem: Host-associated > Plants > Roots > Unclassified | place...
TAATTTGGCTTATAGATCTCTTAGAATCCCTGCACTATTCAACTGCATTAATATAATTAATTAGTTTTTAGTAATTTATGTTGTGTGTTTTAGAGAATTGTTATTCATAAATACGTGTAGTACAAAGCTTGTTATTCTTCTTCTGAAAAAAATAATAATGATAATAATAATAATAATAGTGTAAACAATTTTTTGGCTTGAATATAAATTATTTATAGCTTCTGTGTTCCTAATTTTCTTTTTTTCTTTTTTCCTCCAAGCTGTAAAGTTTTGATGATTTATGGCAAGTTTTTTTGTTTCTAGAAGTTTTGAGAGTTCTTGTCAAAAAAAATTAATTGAATAATCTGAGTCCACATATTCATTAGTAACCATTTTTTGTATGTTTGTGCGCGTGTAGGAAGGGAGTTGGAGAAAAGACATGCAACATGTAACTGACATTTCCATCTTTTGAAGAGCTTTCCTTCAATTAATTCCTGTCTATGAATTGCATGGATACAGATGGGAATGATTTGGAGAGAAGCTGGATATAGATTTTGCATTAATTTTTTTAATTTTTTCGGGTTGACCCGGGTCAACCCGTGTAACCCGGGACCCGGCTTCTTAGCGGGGTCAACCTCCAAGTCGGGTCTTATAACTATGATTCTTATAGATACATCATATAAAAACAAAACAAAAAAAAATCAATAAAGAAAAAGAAGTTAAAATGTAAAAAAAAAAACTAAAACTGTGAATTATTATTATAATTCAAAGTTCTAATGAATATAGAAAAACAGTATTTTTTTTCCCTTATATTTTAACTTTATTTATAATTTATAATAAACTTGATTTGGTTTTGCTGCATTAGGTTTTGAAAAAAAAACCCTTAATTAAGACAAAAACCGAACCAAACAAACAAACGTCCGTGCCACCCTAAACTGAACTCCAATATGGCATCCAACCACAAACGACACGTACACTCCCTCACCACCCCAAAACAAAAAAAAAGTTGAAGGCAGGAAGGCTCGCAAGGAATTCCTAAAATAATCAACCCCAAATAACATAAAGAACCCATGGCGTCTTCAGCGTCAGCGGTACTGTCCAAAATCACTCCTTCTTTTCCGAAAATCCCATCAACCAATTCGCCACAATCCCTAACCATAAAACAACGCACACTTCTCCCTGGAACGGGAAGGAGGATCTTCCACAAAACTGCCATCAAAGCGACGGCGCCCACTGGTTCCTCATCTCCCGGACTCTACTCAGCGCAGCAATTCGAGCTCAACCCTCAAAACGTGGACCTTGTTCTAGAAGAGGTTCGGCCTTACTTGATTGCTGATGGTGGAAACGTCGATGTTGTGTCTGTTGAAGATGGTGTCATCTCTCTCAAACTCCAAGGTCATTTCTTTCTAACTTAATCCAATTTTTCTTGATTTTTTCTTTATATATAATTATTGTTGTTGATGGGCTTGCTTGCCAAGTAATGAATAACAGGAGCATGCGGGGACTGTCCTAGCTCAACAACCACCATGAAAATGGGAATTGAAAGAGTTCTAAAAGAAAAATTTGGAGATGCTATTAAAGATATTCGCCAAGTATCCGACGAAGAATCGAAGGAGACAACTGTTGAGGTATAACCTTTATTTGTTTTTGGTTTTTTGGTGTTGGATTTGTTTGGTTATTGTAATAATTTAATTCTGGCTGTTGTGGAAATGTAGAGAGTAAATGGTCATTTGGATATACTAAGACCAGCTATTACAAACTTTGGCGGAAGTGTGGAAGTGCTGTCTGTTGAGAATGGGGAATGCCGTGTTCAGTATACAGGACCAGAGTCTATTGCTTCAGGAATCAAAGCAGCAATTAAGGAGAAGTTCCCAGACATTGTGGATGTTGTTTTTGTTGCCTAGGTCAGGAAAGATTTATATCAGAAATTTAGTTTGCTGATTATCCATAAAGAAATAAATGGGAGGCTGCTGCACTTTGATTTTTTAAGCTGATTTATAGTTAAGCTCAGACGCAGCCCGTCAAAGGGTACGGCAGCTTGTTTTGTTTTTCCTCCCTTTTCCATTTCTTCTATCATCCTTCGTAAACGAACATGATCAGTGTCTAATTTTGATAACGGAGCATAAAAAAATTATACATTGCATATATAAAAAAATTGGCAGCATGTCTAATTTTGAAATATTTCCTCATAATTTTATTATTATATAGAATAGAAAGATGGATTATCGATTACCAACTCTTAACCGACAAGAATATATGAAGGCCTACAATTTGAGTTTAACATGGTGTCATTAATCTAAAATTGAAGCTGAATTCTGCTGAACTTGTAATGATTCTTAACATGAATTATTAGTGGCTTGCTGTTTATTTTACTATATTTGTCTCTCACGTACAATAACTGCGAGATCTAAGAACTACGGACCAATGACTGTATATTGTCGGTTCTCCCTACGAAGTTAAAACGTCTTGATCTTGCAAGAAGGACGATAAAGGCGGCGAAGATGATTTTTCGGGCTTTTTTTTTTAAAATTTCATCCTCAACAGCAAATAGCTATCATGAGCTTTTTCTTCTTTTTTCCCTACTTTCAGCTGCAGCTGGCATAACAAGGTATAGTTTGGAGATATGGATGATGCTTTTAGCAAGCATCCTTTAGGCACATGCTTCATAGTAAACCTCTGCCCAGCATTGTCTAATTGAGTAAGCTGTTGTCATCATCTGTTAGAAGGGAACATTATGAGACTGTGGTTGCTTCGTCCAGAGAAATAGAATTTCTAGGAGTCAAACATGATATACATAGTTTAAGCATCTTGATTAATTGCTTCTGCCATTTACAGCGTGTGGATTTTGGGTTCTCTGTATTGAGCAAAATCCTCAAGCTTGGGTTGGAACCTAGAATGGCGACCTTTACTACCTTATTGAATGGGCTTTGTAAGGAGGAAAAATGGATCAAGTTACGATGTTGTATGATGATATGGTTGTGAAATGTTGAGAGAAAAGGTCTAGTTCCTGATATAGTTACTTACTACCATGTAAGTGGCTTGTGTCAAGCAGGGAGACCATTGGCTGCACAACGATTTTTCAGGTACATCCGTGACTTATGAAGTGTTGCTTGATGACTCGTGCAAACATGGGAGTCTTGAAGAGGCGTTGGCTCTGTTTCAAGGGATGCAAAGGAGCACTGTGAGTCTGTGAAGCCTAACATGGTAATCTATACCATCCTTGTTGATAGTTTGTGCAAGTGTGGGAAGCTTAAAGATGGAAAGGAGCTGTTTTATGGACACATTGACGAAGGGTTTCAGCCTAATGTTTATACACACGCCGGATTGATTGCTGAACTTTGCAAAGGATTAGTGCGTGTAATTGAAGCACACGGGACTTTAAGACAAATGCCAGCTGCGCACCTGACAAATGTGCCTTAATAATTGAAGCACACGGGACTTTAAGACAAATGCCAGCTGCGCACCTGACAAATGTGCCTATAATGTCATTATCCATCAATGGCAAGGCAACTTGTTGAAATGGTCAATCGGGAATGTTCTGCAGCTGCTGCCACCATAGCCTTGCTGAATAATGTGCCCACTAACAAGGAGATTCCTGCTCTGAAAAATTGATGGGGCTTTGTGAAGATTATTGAGGTGTAAATCTGAAAAAGCTTTGAATATTTATGTAGAAACAAAAAAATTTTATCAATCAAATTTCACCGTGTATTATTTTCATTTTATTTTTTACATGAAAGGATAAAATAAAATTGAAATAAATGACATGAAAAATAAATGAATCTCCACATATTTCTTGGCTAATGAAAGGTTGACACTTAAGATGAGATATTCAAGATATCTTATCATAAATGCAAGATCTTGTTATTAAACATCAACTAATAAAATCATGTCATGTGGCATTGGAAAAGGATCTAAGAGCCCCAACAAATCTCTATAAATAGAGAGTCTCATCCTATATATATAAGAAAAGAGGAATTCTTGAAGATATAATTTTTTTTCAAGACAAACTCTTCAAGCAAGAAAGTTCTCTCTTCAATCAAGAAAGTTCTCTCAAAAGTTCTCAAGCCTATTTCATCTATGCTTGAAATCTACAAAGAACGAAGCTATATTAGATCAAGCCTAAATGACCCATAAGATTTCTTCAACAATACTTTGAAGACAAATCAAAGATACTTTTCAAATCATCAAATCACCAAATTTCGTTTCACAATACACGTCTAAATTCGTGTTCTTGCAAAGCACAAATCTTGGCTTGATTTCTCGAATAAATCAAGTCATCATATATCAAATCCAAGGGAAGAGTTAGAGAATTGTCTTATTCTTTTGAAAGAATATTTTATATAGAGATTGTACTCAGTCATATATTTAATAAAATAATATATTTGTATATATGTGCTTGTTTAATTTCAGATGTTCAAAATTATGTCTACAATTTGATTCTTCTTTGATTGATGTGGAAAATTAAAAGTAGATTCTACTATCATTGCACCTTTTATACATTTGATTTAACATTGATGACATTTCCAGTGTTGGCACGAACAAGAAATTTTTGTTATATAGAGTTACATGTACATCATTTCTCTTGCGTGTGTGCATATCAAGAGTTTGAATTTGAAGAAGAGGGAAACCGAGAGAATTACTGTTTTTACTTTTTTTTATAACACGCACTGTCTACAACTTGGTAAATGAAGAGAGTTATTTTTGTTTACATTTTTAATAACACACACCGTTTTTAGCTTTAGGAAACACAATGTTTCACTTGCAACACATTATTTTGTGTAGCTGTTTTAGTAATAAAAATTCCATGTGTCATGAAAGAGAAGGAACCTAGCTTTCTTTCTAGAATGCTTTAGCTATTGTATTTGTATGCAAAACCTATAGCAAAATGAAATATGACAACATGAAAGAATGATGAATTAATTTTGCAGATATTTTCTCTTTTTCTCTCTCTTTTTCATCTTTATTTTCTTTTTCTTCTCTAGTTCTAGTATATTCACCACTCCAGGAATCTAGCTTTGTATTGCAAATACTCTTAGAATACTTTCAAATTGGTTCTATCATAATATTGCTTGCAATAAGTGATATCAGAGCTACTAATCTTCGGATGCAAGCTATAGCTCTAGACACCAAGTCACAAGATCTCAGAAGGTTGGAAGAATCATTTGAGTCTGCAAGCAAGGAAAAATCACAGAAATATGAGCAAGTTATGGAATCACCAGAAGGATATGACCAACAACTAGAAGTTACTAAGTATGTTCATGAAGCTAAGTTTGGAGAGCTCATTAATGAGTTATCTTACTAGCAAAACTTTCTTTTATAGAAGTTGCACCATACTTATGGTGAGATCAATACCTAAAATGACTATTAAACATTTACTAGGAGGATCATGCTGCAAGATCATATTGGATCTATGAAGGTAGTTACTCTACTTACAGGTACATAAACCGAAACAAGACTTCCCTAATTTTGATGGTGATGATGTGCATAAATGGTTATACAAATGCAATCAATACTTTGATATAGAGGAGATTGCTAAAACTGAGAAGCTTAAGTTGGCTTCCTACTATTTAAAGGGAATGACCTTATATTGGCACCAGAACTTTATGAAAAGCAAAGGTGGCCAAGTAGTAACTTGAAGTGAATATATAGAAGCAATATGCTATAGGTTTGATGGTCAAAAGGATCCACTAGAGGAGCTTAAGGATCTTAAGCACATGGAAGATTTAAAGGTTTACACTAGGGACTTTGACATACTATGAAACATGATAGAAATCAGTGAGAAACAAGCTTTGATGTTTTTCTTAGAGGGATTGGAAGTGGAAATAAAAAAACATGGTTAAGATGTTCGAGCTTAAAGTCTTAAATCAGGCCTATAATTTGGCACGTTTACAAGACAAAACTCTAGCCAATAGAAGATCCCACCAAAACTACCCCAAATCTGCTTCACTAAACACCAACCAAATAGTTCAATCTAGACCTAGCAATAATCAAACACCTTATAAAATTTCACCCATATTAACCACTATCAATATAAAACAACCACAAAACATCACATTACCTACTCCTAACCCACATTTCTAATACAAACCTATCATGAAACTCATTAAATCTGTGAGAAATTAGGAGTTAGATGAGAGGAGGGCCAAAAGATTGTGTTTTTAGTGTGATGAAAAGTTTGTGCCAGGCCATAAATGTAAAAATAGAAAATTATACTAGTGTAAAGTTGATGATGAAGGTGAGGATGTATAGAATAGTAACAATGTTGATGAAGAAGAACCTAACCTTGAACAAGTGACTCATCACATAACAATCAATACATTGGAAGGAGTTTATGGCTTCCATACTCCCAGGGTAATTGGAAAAGTGGATAAACACCAACTTTTTATTGTGGTGGACTCAAGCACTATAATTCCATTAACTCTAATTTAGCTATTAAGTTACAATGTGACGTCGACCGAGACTTTTCAATATTGAGGGAAAATATATATATCAAGAAAAATTAGAAGTTGTTACTTAGTAATTAAAAAAAAATTAAGAATCCTAAAAATCAGCACTAGTTCCGGGGTTAGTTATGCCTCAAGAAATAACAACCTCACCCTTACCATGTTCTTATGAAAAGTTACCTTTATTATGTGTTTTTCTCCCAAATTCATCTTTTTATTGCCTTTAATTATCCTAATTGTTTTTAACTTATTTTTTATTTAATTTCTAATCATTTTGTGAAAAAATTAATGCCGATCATGTTTAAAAGTAGACTTGTTGTTTTAGTTATTCATTAAAAAACTATCACTAGTCCTAAAAAAATAAGACTTGTCTTTTGTAAGATTTTGACATCGGTCCCTGTAAAACAAACTTGTCATTTTGGTTATTTGTAATTCTTTTGACATTGATCCTAGTAAAAAAGACATGTCAATTAAGTCATTTTTTAAAATGGATATTGGACCTATAAGAAAGATAAAATTTGGATTGGGTTTTTAAGTTTATTGGGTATGTCGGCCCAATGAACCTTTTAATTTTGGTCAAGTCTTAATGGACTTAACAAATTTGTTATTAAACCCAAATATGCATGAATATGAAAAACATTTTGTTTTTTTTTAATGGACTTTGCAAATTTGTTATTAAGCCCATATATGCATGAATATGAAAAACATTTTTTTTCTTTTTTTTAAAACAAAAAAACTAGAAAGACAAATATTTTTTTGTATATGGATAGAATATGCAATCATGATTTTTTGGAAAGAATTGGTCGTGAAGTTTCTTTAAATAAATAAATATATCCCCAAATCATAACAAGAACAATGCATAATATGTTCGAGTCCCACAAACCTCAGGGCCACTGGAGACTTACATGGTCGTTAATTTCAGAGTCCGTAGGATTAGTCGAGGTGCGCGTAAGCTGACTTGGACACCTACGTTAATCTAAAAAAAATAATGCAGAATATGAATGCATTTCTTATATAAAGAAATATGAATTAAATAAAAACCATGCGAAGGGGAGGCTAGACTAAGAATATGAATATAAAAAAGCTAACTAATAGCCTTAACTGAAGACTTAAATGTGCTTGCATAACTTTGGTTAGAAAGTGATCTTACACATGCTTATTTTTCTGATATCCCTATGATTTTACTCTTGAATAAGGAGGCACATTTAACACTAACAAACTTGATTCCTGTGTTCCTAGTGTTTGTGTTTCTTTGTTATAGAAATTTAAATATGTATTTTCTTATGAAATTTCAAGTGGATTGTCACCTAAAAGAGATATAGAGCATCGGATTGACCTAGTACCAAGTTCAACTATTCTTAATAGACCAACATATAGAAGCTTCAAAGGCAAATGGAGGAGTTAATGTTGAAATGGTATATTTGAGAAAGCATGGGTCTATGTGCTATTCCTGTACTTTTAGTACCTAAGAAAGATGGTACTTGAAGAATGTTAATTGATTGTAAAGCAATCAATAACATAACGGTAAAGTATAGACATCATATTTCTAGATTGGATTATATGCTTGATGAATTTCATGGATCTTATTGTTTTCTAAAATTGATCTTAAAAATGGATATCATCAAATTAGAATAAAAGAAGGCGATGAATGAAAAACTATTTTTAAAGCTAAATATGATTTGTATGAGTGGTTAGTCATGTTTTTTGGACTTACTAATGCGCCTAATACTTTTAAAAGATTGATAAACCATATATTGTTTGCATTCATAAGTAGGTTCATAGTTGTTTACAATAATGATTAGATGAATGTATAGATCATTTAAGACATGTACTTGATGTTCTTAGAAAAGAAAAGTTTGTATCTTAATCTAAAGAAGTGTGACTTTTGTATTGAAAAGATTGTTCTTGGATATGTTGTTAGTGAAAAAGATATTGAGATGGATGAGGCTAATGTTAAGGCTATAAAAGAGTGGCCTACACCTAAGATGGTAAGTGAGATAAGAAGTTTTCATCGATTGACTAGTTTTTATAAAAGATTTTGAAAGATTTTAGTACAATAATTGCTCTATTAACTAAAATTGTAATATATATATATATATATATATATATATATATATATTACAATTTTAGTTAATAGAGCAATTATTGTATATATATATAGTAGGTTTTAAATAGAAAATTGAACAAGAGAAAGCTTTTAATTTGTTAAAAGAAAATTTCGGCCTCGTTACTTGTTTTGCCTAGCTTTATAAAAAAATTTGAAATTGAATGTGATGCTTTAGGTATATGTATTAGAGTTATTTTAATGCAGTATAAAAAGCCCTTAGCCTATTTTAGTGAAAAACTTAATGGTGCAAATCTAAACTACCCATCATATGATAAAAAGTTGTATGCATTAGTAAGGACTTTGGAGACTTAACAACATTACCTTTGGCCTGAGGAGTTCGTGATTCATACCGATCACCAATCTTTAAGACACTTGAAAAGTCAAGGTAAGTTGAATCGTAAACATGCCAAGTAGGTGAAATTTACTGAGACATTCCCATATGTTATAAAATAAAAGCAAGGTAAAAAGTATAGTTGCAAATGCATTATCATGAATGTATGTTCTTCTTAATACCTTGAATACTAGACTTTTAGGATTTAAGTATGTTAAAGAAATATATCCCAATGATAATGATTTCAGTGAAATTTATTTCCAATGTGAACTTACAACAACTAATGGATTCTTAGGCATGGTGGATTTTATTTCAAGATAAAAGATTATATGTGTTTAATTATTTAAAATATGAATTGCTTGTAAGGGAAGCTCCTGGTGACATATTAATGGGACACTTTGAGATTAGTAAGACTTTAGAAGTTTTACATGAATATTTTTACTGGTCTAACATGAAAAGAGATGTGTAAAAAATTTATGATAGGTGCATAATATATAAATAAGCTAAGTCTAAAGTTATGCTTTATGGGTTATATACACCTTTACTTGTTCCTAATGAACTTTTGGTTGATATTCTTATGGACTTTATTCTGGATTTACCCAGGTTAATAAAAGGAATAGACTCCATATCTAATGTTGTATATAGATTTTCTAAGATGACACATTTCATATCTTGCTATAAAATTGATGATGTAAAGAATATAACATGTTTATTCTTTAGGGAGGTAGTTCAGTTACATGGTGTTTCAAGGAGTATTGTGTTTGATCGAGATATTATGTTTTTGAGCTACTTTTAGAAGGTTTTGTGGGGTAAGTTAGGAACTAAAATTTTTATTTTATACTACTTGTCATTCACAAATAGATGGTCAAACTGAAGTAGTAAATAAAACTTTCACTCAATTATTAAAAGCTATCATTCAAAAGAATCTTAAAAATTGAAAATATTGTTTGTCATTTATTAAATTTGCATATAATCATAATATACATTCTACTACTGATTATTCACAATTTGAAATTATTTATGATTTAAATCTTTAACACCATTATATTTGATTCTTTTACCTGTTGATAAAAAAGTTAGTTTTAATGGTAATAAAAAAGCATTAGTAATGAAGGACTTCCATGCAAAAGATATGGCAACAAATAAGAAAAAAAAGAAAGAGCAATATGCATTCAAGACAAATAAATGATACAAATTAGCAAGGTTTTATAATTTACTTTTTGTTAGATATTTTGATCTAAAATCTCCAATTACATCTATATATATTTTCTTTTCAAAAATAAACTATTCTATAACAATGATCATCGTTTTGTCTAAAGAAGAATACATATATATATATATATATATATATATATATATATTTTTATCATAAAATATATGTCAATATCATCTACACAAAACTATACTTAATCCATTATGCATGTTTCTATAACAATTTACTTAAACATTACTAAATGTGTAAAACCGAACAATTAACATAATATTGTATATACACTCTCACATATTTGACATAATAAAAAATTATTATTGTTATTATAATTTTAGGTATGGTGATTGTTTTTTAAAGTTTTGTTTTTAGAAATATATTATTTTTAAAAAATAAAAATATTTATTCTTGGCATCAATATATTAAAATAATTTAAAAACATAAAAATAATTTTAAATAAAAAATATTAAATTTTTATAAAATACTATTTGAGCTCTTCTGGTATCCTTATTATAAATGTTATAATATAGATTTTAACTCAAATCGTGACAATTCTTTTAGCAAGTATAAGACCATGTCTTGAGCAATTCCAGGCTTTCCGATTGAAAATGCTTCACTTGTGGCTAAAGTTAGTGACATCAAGGATTCAAAGCATGATCTAAAGATATCCATTACATGAGGATGTAATGAAAGTACATCGACTAAATGATTGTTTTGTTTTCCATTGTTAGTTTAAGCAACTCGCCATGATTAACACACTTTGATGCAAAAACAAATAATCAATGCCTTTTCACTTTAGATTTTGGATTTGTTTTTTTTTTATTTTTTTTTATTTTTTTAAGTTTTATCGATCAACTCGCCGTATGGCTACTCCCTTAGATATCAATGCTTTCAATGTTTTTGTATTTCATTTTATTATGTATTATCAACTTTTTAGATTAGTCTAAATGCTCTTTGACTTTTTATTCCGTTGATGTTATACTATTAATTATTTTATTAATAATATTAATTATAATAAAAATAATAATATTTATAAGACAAACAATACTATTTTTGATATGAATATTTAGAATTATAATAAAAACAATAATATTTATCACATAAATAATTATATTAAGAATTCCAAGGATGATTATAACACAAATAATAATATTTTTTATTTGAAAATTTTGAATTATAAGAGAAATAATAATATTTATAACACACATTATTATATTAAGAAAGCCGAAGAATATTTATAATACAAATTATTTGGGTCCTGGCGAGGACCCAAGCGAGTTGGGTCTTAAGGCAGGACCCATTAGACTTGGATCTTTCGTAGGACCCATTACCATTGGATCCTGCACAAGACCCATTGCCATTGGGTCCACGCCTAGCGTGGGGTTGGGCGTGAACATGTCCAGGTCCAACATGGAGTTGGTCACTGTCGCGTCCAGGCCCAACGTGGGGTTGAGCGTGGATGCGTCCAGGCCCATCATGGAGTTGGATAAGGTCGCGTCTAGTCCCAACGTGGGGGTAGACGTGTACCCGTCCAGGTCCAACATGGGGTGGACGCAGTCGCGTCCAGTCCCACCATAGGGTTGGGCATGGTCGCGTCCAGACCCAATATGGGGTTGGGCGTTGACGTTACCGAGTCCGGGCGTGGACGTGACCGGGTCCGGGCATGGACCCAACCCCCTTGGGTTCGAGATAAGGCACAAAGCCCTACCCCTTTGGATCCGGCCACAAACCCAAACCCCAAGCTTGTTTGGTCCGGTCAAGGACCCCACTCCTATTAGACTGGGTATCAACCTAACCCCCTGGGCCCAGACAACGCCTTTGCCCACTTGGGTCTGTCCACGACCCAAAGACCACCCACCTTGGGTCCGGACAAGCCCGAAGCCTAACTTGGTTGGGCATGGATGCATCCAAGTCTAAACCCACGTTGGGCCTGGACGCGATAGCGACCAACTCCATGTTGGACCTGGACGCGTCCACGCCCATCCCATGTTGGACCTGGACGCGTCCACGCCCAACCTCATGCTGGGCATGGACGTGTCTTGGTCCATCATGGAGTTGGACACGGTCGTGTCCAGACCTAACGGTGGCGTTAGGACTGCGACCTGGACGCGTCCACGCCTAACCAGGTTGTTAGGCTTGGAGCATATTCGGACCCAAGTTGGGTGGTCTGGTTGTGCGCCTTAGGCAAGGTAGCTCCAACACCATATGGCACGCGGGTTTGACCCAGCACAAGCCTAGGCAGCCCAAACGCAAGGTGCAGTCATGTAGGGGCGCAGGCCTGGCTCATGCCAAGGGCAAAGGCACGCCAGCCCCAGTGCCACGTGGCG
>Ga0307517_10011297_pt1 | contig 12391 bp, 6 predicted proteins | sample 23_EM_MG_FD_194515 | JGI IMG/M metagenome (GOLD analysis project Ga0307517, IMG submission 194515) | Populus trichocarpa ectomycorrhiza microbial communities from riparian zone in the Pacific Northwest, United States - 23_EM | ecosystem: Host-associated > Plants > Roots > Unclassified | place...
TGGAAAAAAAATCAAATGATATTTAATAAAATAATACCCAAAATAAATTCTTAATTAAATTATATAAATAAATTGTGATTAAGACTAAAGGAGAAAAAGACAAAGCTCACAAAGAGGTTGGGTACTTAGATTTGGGTGAGCGAAAGCACCCTACTCATTAAAAGGAGGTCTCTGAGCCTGCAAGGCTAAGTCTTTTTTCTTTTCTTTTTTCATGAAATGGGTGGATGATGCATTGTTTGTCCTTTTTTTAAAAAAAAAAAACAAGAATAGACAATGTGTTTTCTCTCCCCTTTATTATTTTTCAGTGACTTTCTTACCTATCTTAAATTTAGAAATTGAAATGTGAACAAAATAAAATTTTAGATCAAACATAAAAATTTCAAACGAAAAGGGTTATAAAGAAAAATGAAAAAAATTCTATAGGTCAAAATCTTTGAAAAGACGCTCAATAATCAGCTTAAAAAAGACAAACATTTACCTCGCTATCAATCTTGATCCTAATATTTTTAATTTTTTATAAGTAACAAATTTTTTTTAATATAAAATCCAGCTTCAATTTTATGTTGAGATATTTTTAAAATTATGAGAACTCTATAAAAATAAATTAAAGTAAATTATCAAGCTAAATTATTAGTCAAGGCAATGTAAGATGACAAAATTAAAATGAATAAATAAATAAATGGATATAAAAAAGGAAACTCCATCTCCTCACCTGCTACATGCACACATGTACGTACCAGTATAGTGACATCTCCATGGGTTTTATATTTCTTTTTATTTTTAATTTTAATTATCTTGTATTTCATTCCATTCACACAATGAGAAACTCATATAAAATATATAATAATAATAATGTCTTATAATTATTATTTTGCTTCACTTTTGCATATAAATGTTATCGTCAACTTGATGATGCGTTGATGGATTGCATCTGAAGTTAATTTTAAGCATTCTGAAAGGGACCGATTGAATTTGACCGAAAGCTTTGAATCAGTTCTCCATATCTAACATCTTAGTTAGCTTCTTCTCTCTTTTTTTTTTCTTTTTTTTTTCCTTTTTGAGAATTACTCTCCAATTCTTCTGAAAGAACCCTCGAGTGAGAGTGGGAATGTGGAGTTTCCGGCATGGTCATAGCCAACTGGGCATCGAGTTGCAACCCGTTTTGACCGGGTTATCACCTACCAAGCTATTCAAGTTGAGCCTATATAGCCATAGGCCTGAGGGACTGGGTTCTTTGCCATTGATGGCTCTGATAAAGACCTGCCCCCTTTTCATTACTGTGAAACATTTGTCCATACACTGTACATATTGACTGATCTGTCCTTCCAACGAAAAGATTAGTTTTTTTCTTTTCTTTTCAAAAGTAACACATATCGAAAAGATTTTTTTGGACAAATTAATATAACCCAAAAAATATTTGAAGAAAATAATTTAGTTTGTGTTATTGAGAATAAGGTATACTATTCTTTTAATTATAAAATATTTGAACACCATAACCTTCTACAACAATTCTAGAGGTTACACTGTAATAATTATATAATTTTTTTTAAGCTACGGTATTCTTGAAAATGTAAATTAAAAAAAAATCAACAAGTTATGCTCTACCGACAACCGTTAATATGTTGAAAATATATAATTTCTTTTTAAGATTGATTATGATAATGGACTGTAAAATGATTATTAATTATTGGGATTTTTTTATACATAGTTTCATTTCATTATGTTATTGTAATTATTATTTTGTTCTTTTTAACGAAAATCAATAGTTTTGGTGTTGGAGGTATTTTGTTTTTTTTACATAACTCATTAATCATTAATGGATTAACATGAGTGTTTGTGTCTTTTAAATTTTTTAAGAATAATAAAATGATTTAATTACCTTTTAAGTCAAAAACTTTAAATTAACATATAAGAGTATTTCAATTTTTTTACTTTTTAAAATACAGTAAAATAATAATTTTATCCATTAAATTAAAACATGCTTCCAAAGGCCTTTAGGTCTTTTCACTATGATCATTTTTTTTTTTGTGGAGGGCATTTTAATCTTTTTATATAGAATAAATATTATTTTAATGGAAAAGGCAAAGTACACACTAGCATGTAGAGGCTTCGCTTGACGACCAAAAATGTTATTTTATTGTGTTGTTGGAAGCGACGCTGCGTTCTATTCTTGTTGGTGCGGTGCTTGTTAGCGGTGCTGGGACAGTTCATCATCGATGAGTTTTTTTCCTTTATTTTCTTTCCTCCCTTGAAAATTATAGCTTATTTTTCTTTGTTAATGGTATTTAATTTAAGTCCTTATTCTATTAATTTGTAATATTTTTATTGGCCCTTTTATCAAGGTTTTATTGGTTTTAAATTTTATCATTCCATCTAAATTTATGGTATATTTTGATTTTTATCCTTATTTTTTTAGTTGCTATTTTTTGTTTTTGATCATTTTGTGTAATTGATTGTTTTTTCTGATTTTATCCTTCAACATTTGATTTGTTTAGGATTGGGATTCACAATTTTTACATGTATAGCATTTTCGATCTAATGACCCGGATCACAAGCTTGAAAAGTTAATGGGAGTTGATATTATTTTTTTGACTTATTTTTTTTTTCGATTTTATTATTCAACATTATTTTTTTTTTGTAAAAATTGACCATGTGATTTTTTTTCAATTGCTTTTCTATCGGATTATTCTAATTTTATTACCCGAGACGTGAGTTTGGGGGGCTAGCTTGAGCTAACTTGACCTTTATCACTCAGTTTACATGTTTATCATACTAACTCATGTTGACTCGAGTTTTTTTTATTTTTTTACCCAATTTCATCATTTCTTATTTAATTAGTTGAAAATTGAACCACATCGTTGTTCTGCTATCAAAAGAAAGGTTATTTTCCAAGTTATTATCATCATTTTTTTTTCATCTAATTTTGTTAGCTTATTATTGTTTTCTATTTTTCTATTATTTTATTAAAATAAAACCAAATTATTTAATTAATCAAGGTTATAATTCTGAGTAATAGAGTTTTTCTTTCTAAAAAAAATTGTTTGCTGTATCTAAAAACAATTTTTTTTTAATAAAAATAATAATATGGATAGACATAGTAACGCGGACCACGTCTAGTAGCCTACTAATAATAATGTGTACAAGAATGATAACCCATTTTAGTTACTAGGTTCATTTTCATCCACAGAGCTTTATATCTACACTTCCTTTTAGGGTATAGGGTTGCTTTGAATTTATGGGATTCCAACAGTATTTAAAAACCAATTAATTGTTTTCTGACATGTGCTGATTCAGTTCTTACTGATTAAGGTGGACCATATCAAAACCTTAACACCAACCATTATGGAGGTTTTTGTCCACTTGGAAGGTTGTTGGAGTTATTTCTTAAAATATTTTTATATTTAAAATTATATTAGTTTTTTTAAAATTATTTTTTGATATTATTATATAAAAATATAAACAAAACTTAATTTTTTTAGATTTTTGTGAAATATACCTTAATAGTTCACATACAAATAATGATGATTTTATTGGTGTCCACTTGCTTAGACTGTCTGAAACAGAAAATCTAAGTCATATTTAGGGTTATCTAGGATTTTGTTTTATTCCAAATAAATAGATAATTTTTTTTATTAACGTGGGTGTTCGGGTCAACTTGCGAGCACCTCGACTAATCACACGATTCCTGAAGTTAACAATCATATAAGTTTTTAGTGATCCTTAAATTTGTAGGACTCTAATTAGTAATCTTTAAAGAACAAACTTAAAATCTGACTAGTTAAACTACACATTTTAATATTTAAACATACAGATTTTGTCGAAACTACAGAAAGTACACGTAACAATAAATGAATCTATGAAAATAAACTAGAGGACCAGGGCATGGTAAAATTAAAGTCACTCGTAGATGTAGTAATTTTTGTTATTGCAGCTTTAAAAAATATACATTTAATTAAAATTATTGTAAATTCTTACATGGAAAGTTTTAAAAATATCAACAAATAAAAAAGTAAGTGATTTTTAATTTTATAGAAATAAGATTTAAGAATCATTCGAGGAGGCCGTGTAAAAAAGCAGAATGCTACCTCAGCACCAAATTCTCTCGTCTTTTTTTTCAACTGATTGTGTGGACACTAGTTGACTCGAAGGAGACAACACTGTAAATGAAAAGAAACGAAATGAAATCAAATAATACAGATTAGATTGCGAGAGGAGCTAGGGTTCCTCCTCCTGTTAAACCTAATAAAGACTAGGCATGGATGAATGCCAATTATTAAAGGCAGAGAAATTTCCGATTCGAATTAATATATACATGCTTATCCACTCTTTGTCCAGTCCAGGCATAATGACAAGCAGCAACCATTGCTTTTTAGCAAAGGAAACAACGATAATTGCCTAGAGGACCATAGTTTCATAGGGTAGAGTCAAAACTTGAGCAGGCAGAATAGGAAGCAACATCATGATGGAAAAACATGGATGTTTTGTAACTTTACATAGCTCTCGATTCACTGATTTACATCTTGAATACCGAATTCGACCAATTGGATCGATGCTCAAACAGACAACAGACTAGATTCGAAATGAAGATGAAAAGATAGGGAGCTAGCTAGTACCGAAAAGTTCCATAGCAGATGGCTAGCAACTCTCGAGCTTGGCAATATCCCATGATTTTTTACCACAAAAGCTATGCAAAATGCTCATGAAATACAAATGAGTTTAACTAGAAACTTCAACGTTAAACAAACAAGTGGAGGCCGGCCTCCTTTAAAAAAAGCAAAAAAAAAAAAAGCCCTCTGAAAAGCGTTTCTCTATTTCTACCCCCTGCTTCCTTGCTGCCATGAATGTGTTTTTTTGGCTACATCCTAAAATCTGGTTTACAGCAAACTAGAAGTTCATCTTTTTCGAGATTAACAACATAAATAGATATGGATTTGTTTTTTAAAGCATTTTTTTATTTTCTTAAAAATATTCTTATTAAAACGCTGCCCGGAACAAACACCAAACATGGCAACCGGAGTTCTACGGTCTTAAGAAATGCAGGGACATGGGGGAGATTTGGTAAATGGAAGGGGACAGAATAGACACCCCCCCGGAAATACAGGGATCCGTACACCAACTCTCTCTCTCTCTCTCTCTCTCTCCCCCCTTTTACAGCTACTAATAAATTTATAAACTGTTGTAGCATTTTTTTAATCATTTCCTACTAGATTTAATATTTAGTATTATGTTGTTGGACAGTGGTATTTAACTAAACAAACGCCTAACAAAAAGCAAAAGCACTTAAAAAAAGAAGAAAAGAAAGACAGCTTTATTAGTTCTCATTTCTCTCTCTCTCTGGCTCTGCTGCCACACATCGCATCCTTGCAGAGTGTTCACAGCATTGTAGCAGGCACTGCATCTCAGTTTTGCAGATCATGAGGAGCAACGACAACAACAAAGAGAACCCATAAAAAATTATAAAGGAAATAAGTAAAAAGATGAAATCTTTAATTTAATAAATTATTAACAGGAGTAACACAACCTTTAAAGCTTTTGATTTGATATGTTAAAAAAGCAGAGAGAGACAAAGAGAGTAAAAGGGTCTCTCTTTTTAAGAGTCTTGACTCCAATCTCCTTTTAAGTCATTACCAAAGTTGCACTATAATGCAGCCATGAAACCTCTCCTTATTCACAAAAGCACTTGTCTTTTGATAAATCTTCATTATTGTTATCAACAACTTCTCCTTATTATTATTAGTCTTCAAGAACTCTACACTATTCTTGTTCTTGTTGTCGTTGTTTTTGCTTAGGTAGGCTACATAGCTAAGGCAAAAAATGGTGGGTATGATAGATCTTAACACAACTGAAGAAGACGAAACAACACCATCTTCTGGGTCTTTATCTTCTCCATCATCGTCCTCTGCTGCTTCTGCTTTAAGTGCTTCTGGTTCTGGGTCTGGTACTTCTCCTGTTTGTTTGGAGCTTTGGCATGCTTGTGCTGGCCCACTAATATCTTTACCAAAGAGAGGAAGTATTGTTGTGTATGTCCCTCAAGGTCACTTAGAGCAACTCCCTGATTTGCCTCTTGGGATTTATGATCTCCCTCCTCATGTCTTCTGTAGGGTTGTTGATGTCAAGCTCCATGTAAGTCTTTATGTCATTTTGTATGTGTATGTTATCTGTGTGTTTTATTGATGGAATTGCTGTGGCCAAACGGGTGTTTTTTTTTTTGGAAAAAAATCTTCTATTTAATTGTTGGTGCTACTTGGTTTGAAAGGAAATCAAAGGGTTCCATTTTTGGTATTTGTTTTTTGCAATTGTGGAGAATTTGATTTGTAGTTGTTTAGCATTGTAAATGTGCGGATGCCTATTTATGTATTTGGTTGCTTTTAATTTTGTTCTGGTTTTTCTTTTGGGGAACTGGAGTGCTATATCTGTTAAGACAGATTTGTGGTAAAAATGTCGTTTTCCCCCCCTTTTGGCAGGCAGAGGCAGCAAGTGATGATGTTTATGCACAGGTTTCTCTGGTTCCTGAGAGTGAGGTGGGTGTTGTTCTAATCTTACTTTAACTTCAATTGTTGATGGATGTAATAAGAACATCTAGTAAATTGAGCTTTTGGATGACAAATTTATAATATTACCAAGACCCCCAAAGGGAAAGTTTTCCTATTTGAGCTTCTAATTGTGATTGGCTTAGTGATTCCAAAATGTTCAAGATATTAGATTCAATACTTCATTTTACCAGAAATTAAATGGTTAATTAACAAACAAAATACTTATCACTTGTAAATAGGCACCATTCTTTGAATTGAAGTCCTGCATTTTAATTTTTTATTACTTTGTTGCCAATGGTGCATCTTTTGTTTTATTTCTCTTGATTTATTATGGTGTAACCTAAGATTCTTGAGATGGGGTTCATTTCGTTTCAAATTTTTTGTTGTGCACAGGAAATTGAGCAGAAGTTGAGGGAGGGGGTATTTGAGGGAGACGGTGAAGAGGAGGATGTTGAAGCCACAGTGAAGACAACAACACCGCATATGTTCTGCAAGACACTAACTGCTTCTGATACCAGCACTCATGGAGGCTTCTCAGTCCCTCGTCGAGCTGCCGAGGACTGCTTCCCTCCTCTGGTAAACAACACTCTATTTTTTTTATTCCTGTTCTTTGATAACCTTTCATGTGTGATTTCAACTTGTGACCAACTTACTTTCTTGGCTCAACTTCGGATGTTATTGACTCGATTGTACTCTTACTGCAGGATTATACTCAACAAAGGCCTTCGCAAGAGCTTGTAGCAAAGGATCTGCATGGCTCTGAGTGGAAGTTTCGACATATCTACAGGGGTATGCTCGAGGCAATATCACTTGCATTTTCAGATTCATTACTTTAGTCTGTCTCTCAAATGATAAATAATAGCTTGCTGACTGTGATTTTATATATTTCCCTTCCCCTGTTTGATTCTTGAGTTTGCATTTTCCTTCTTGGTTTGAGCAGGTCAACCTCGGAGGCATTTGCTCACTACTGGATGGAGTGCGTTTGTCAATAAGAAAAAACTTGTCTCTGGGGATGCTGTGCTCTTTCTCAGGTATAAATCTCTTTTCTTATCAATAGGATATTCTAAGCCCGACTTGGTGGTTCTTCATTGGTATCTTCCATCAGGGGTGAGGATGGAGAATTGAGACTGGGAGTTCGAAGAGCAGCACAAGTTAAATGTGGTCCTACTTTTCCGGCTCTTTGGAATCAGCAGTTGAATCAGAGCTCTCTTGCGGATGTAGCTAATGCTATTTCTATGAGAAGTGCTTTCCGCATTTACTACAATCCAAGGTATTTTTCTTCTTGTTTCATATAATGTTGGTAGGAAAATATGTAGCCTGTATTTTGATTTCAGTAAATGAAACTTTTGGAATGAATTGCACTGGTAGAGTGCTTGCATGCAAATATCACTGGGAAATTTTTATGAGGTGTTTGCAGCATCTTTCAATCATTCCAGTGACTTGAAATTATTTAGTTTTGGCACATGTTGTGCTCTTTATACATCATTTTGTTTGATAGATGAAGATACTGAACTGCAATTTTAGAGGGAAACCTAACTGAGAAATTTCATCGAGGTAATATGTGACTCTTATTGTTAAGATATTGGTCACACTAGAAGCTTCAAAATCTGAGTCATTTACTTTCCATTATGGGTTCCATACAGCTACTGCAGTGCAATTTATTTGAACATGCTCAGAAAATAGAAAACAAATAGCATCCATGTCTTTTCCTCCAATAGATTTTTTGCATTTCTCATCATCTGATACCACCTCTCATGGTGATGTCGTCTCCAGTGTTCATTTTACTTGTCACCAAAGTTCTTAACCTTCTATTGTGTGTAACACCACCTCAAAGGTATTCCCATTGTTGCTCACCATGTTTCACTTCTTACCAAAACAGTCGCTTCAGAATCCAGATTGGTATGTCTAACAAGCTGTTAACTCTCTTCCAAAATCCTGTGTAACTCACCAAAGTGCTCCCTGTTCCCTCAAGCTGTTGTAGTATTTACCCATGACTTGAGAATACACTGGAACTCAATTGCTTATTGAGTTTCTCTCTGGATGGGTGGATTATGAGCCATTGTCTTTCAAAATGTAAAATTTTAGTGCGCAATATGATACAGTTTATGGAGAAAAATTTACCCTTTCTAGATACTGACCATAAGGGGATTGTGTATAACACTTCTTAATGCTTTTCTGAAGAGTAAAAGAAAAAAACTTACTCAACATCCTTTATTACAATTATAGTCAATCACATCCCTTAACAAATTCTATTCAGCTTTGAGATTATGTATTTGACATAAATTTTACTGGGTTGCCAATGATCCTTAATGCCTAGTGTACTCTTCAGAACAGTTTCTTAGTTTCTGCTTTTGCTACCAATACTTCATTTACTAAGGTTTTTATTACTTTCTTCATTCCTCTAATTTTCAAGTGCAAATTTTAACTTTGTAGGGCCAGCTCATCAGAGTTCATTATACCTTTCAATAAGTTCTTGAAGAGCCTTGACCAATCCTTTTCTGCTGGAATGAGGGTCAAAATGCGTTTTGAAACTGAAGATGCAGCAGAAAGAAGGTTTGCCATCCATGGGCTTGGAGCTTCTAACTAACTACGTTATCTAAATACTAACTAAAATACTTTTCGCAGATATACTGGACTAATAACTGGAATCAGTGAGCTAGATCCTACTAGATGGCCTGGTTCAAAATGGAAATGTCTATTGGTATGTAATTGTTGAAAAGTATATTTTATAAGATTTACTTTCAAGTTCCTAAATGTTTGTGGAAAATCTGTTGTAATACAAATAAGGTTCGTTTTGAGATTTAGTTGTGGGGATGCTCTTAGACTTGGGTTTGCTTTTTTAGGCTTTAAGTATTTTTCTATCTTTCTCTTGTCACTTTTGATGCATTATTGCCTCATCCTCAGTCTTTATTTGTCTTGAGTGTGGAAGATCTACAGAACTGAAATAATATGTATAGCTTGCAAAGGTCAGGATGCTTTTCTACCTTTCATCATGGGACCTTTCTTGTGTTCTTCAGTGTCTTACCAATAATTAATGTCTTGGTTTTTCTCCGTGGTATTTTCCTATTGCTCTGTAGTCGGTACTTTGGAATGATGATACGTTCTATATTCATTATTATTACTGAATATCACATATTTAAAGAATTTTTTCAATAATAGAAATGTAGGTGTAATTTATTTTGCTTGGTGAGTTTAAAAATGGGATATTTGTATATTTTCCTGCTTGCCAATCTGGGCTTTGGGTTTTGCTTTGTTTTTTCTTCTTCTGGAATCTATCTGTGCTCTTGCAACTAAGCTTTCCTATCATAAAGCATCTTTACAATTTTTGACTTTTCATGTGTCATGACTATTTATATATTTTTCGATTGTATCCTTGTTTTCTCAGGTAAGGTGGGATGATACGGAGGCTAACAGACACAGCAGGGTTTCTCCTTGGGAAGTTGAGCCTTCTGGTTCTGTTTCTGGTTCTGGTTCTGGTTCTATTTCTAGTTCCAATAACTCTATGGCACCTGGTTTGAAGAGAAGCAGGTCTGGATTGCCTTCATTGAAGGCAGAATTTCCAATCCCTGGTAGGATCTGCTTTCCCTCTGCAAATGCACCACCATATCCTATCCCTATTTTTTCCTTTCTTTGTGCAATGTTCTTGACTAATCTGCATGTTTTTCTAACAGATGGGATCGGAGCATCAGACTTTAGGGTATCTTCAAGGTTCCAGGAGGTCTTGCAAGGTCAAGAAATTATGAGTTTTAATACTCTTTATGATGATGTTGATGGTCAAAATCAGCACCCATCTGAAATAAGGAGTCGGTTTCCTGGTTCACATGGATCTGGGATTGCTGCAATAGGAAGTGGTATCAGAGGCTCAATTCCCACCTCTGAAAATTCCTTTAAAGGCATAGGCTTTAATGAATCTTATAGATTCCATAAGGTCTTGCAAGGTCAAGAAATATTTCCTCGCTCACCATATAGAAGAATTCCAAATGCTAACAAGGCTCGTGAAAATTGTGGTCTTGGACTCTCTGATGGTGTTCAAAGGTCAAGCTCAAGAAATGGATGGTCTACCATGATGCAGGGCTATAATACTCAAATGCGACCTCCTACACAAGTATCATCACCATCATCAGTGTTGATGTTTCAGCATGCTAGCAATCAAGTTTCAAACCCAACTTCCATTTTTAATTCCAATGATCACGAGGAGCAGACAACTAACACTCAAAGTTGGTTTTATCCTGAAACACATGGGGGGAAATTCAAGCTGTCCTCACATTCTGACCCTGGTCTAAGAGGAGACAGCCAATGCAGCACGAATCCTTATGTTCTTTCCCACGAGCATCTTCAGCATGGCATTTCACAACCTGTTGTAGCTCAATCAGCCTTTAGGAGCAGTCAAGATATGGTGTTGTGCAAAAGCAGCTGCAGACTATTTGGTTTCTCATTGACTGAGGATAGACATGTTGTCAACAAGGAAGACAATATTGCTTCAATAACATCTCCATTGAATCCTGAATCCTCTTTTCTGCCTCGTGTTGGAGAACAGCTCCATCCAAAGCCTCCAGCAATAAACAATGCAGTTGGGAGCAGTTGTACCAAAGTAAGTGGCCTCTATTCTATTAGAAACAAGCTTTTTGCTAGTTCATATAGTACATTTCAAGCATAAAAAAGTTGTAGGTTCACAAGAAAGAGTGTAGCAGGCAGGGCAACTGATCTTTCTAAATGTGATGGGTATATGAGTCACATGTAAACGAGGTATTTAAAACAACTAAGCCTCAACCCAAACTATTATATGGATCCTTTGCAGCATTTAGCTCGATCATAAACTAGTTGATGGGCATTTATTTGTTCTGAAAGGGTTTGACTGGTTTAATGTTGGATTTGATAGTTTACTAGGAAACTTGATCTTTACATGATGGATTTTATGGGCAGTTGGTGCCTTTTTGCTACAGTTGCCTATGCTATTTGCTCTTGTAGAGCTTTGTGCACGAGTATAAAACCTCTGTGACTGCAAGCCTTGCCACTCAAATGGCAAACTTCAGTATGATTGGTGCAAAAGTTAAGGGTGGCATCGTGTGCTTTTAGGTTGGTACTTGATACTGTATTAGTTTCAGTTTAGATCCGTAAATTAATTTCAGGATCAAGTCAGATGGGTGTTTATGGTCTTATTTACTGACTATGGTGTATTAGCATTATTTAATCGAGTCAATAACTTTACATTTTCATCACCTGTTTGAGTCGATCTGTGATCTCGTTGAAATCTCTGGCATTGTTTTACAGGCAATTCTGCAACATCATGCTGAAAATTATCGTATATACTAATGAAGACCCTGTTGATGCATCTGAGGCTGCGCAAGGGAATGCCTCCAGTTGCTTGGATTCATATGTATTAGCTTGTGTGAAAAATGTAACTAATCTCCCAAGGCAACTCGGTTATATCCTAACTCCGTTGACTATGCGACAGATTCTGTTTGTACCTTGTACTAATATATTAGGTTTCCCATGATAACCCTCCTTCAAGAATGATCTATTCATACTTGCTTGGCTCAGTCCAATTTGGACCAAATTGTTGTTGTAATAGCGCCTGATACTTTACAAGGTTGTCATCTCTCAATATATTTTCTTCTATGCATGCGAGCCTACTAGATTTTGAATTATTCTGTTCTTGTTTGTTTTTTCCTGTACATTTTTCTTTTTGTTTCCATCTAAGATCAGCTGTTGTACTCTTGGAACCCACATGGCCAATGACTGGAAGGTACTCTGATATCTATAACAAACGCAAAGGCACCTGCAGAATAAAAGTTGGAGCCTACACTGTATTCATACCCTGCTTCTGAACAGCAACGCACCTGTGTGATTATATATGA
>Ga0307517_10011298_pt1 | contig 12390 bp, 3 predicted proteins | sample 23_EM_MG_FD_194515 | JGI IMG/M metagenome (GOLD analysis project Ga0307517, IMG submission 194515) | Populus trichocarpa ectomycorrhiza microbial communities from riparian zone in the Pacific Northwest, United States - 23_EM | ecosystem: Host-associated > Plants > Roots > Unclassified | place...
TTAAACTATATATATATATATATATATAACTTAGTTGTGATATCAAAATAAATTTGTTGAAAATAATTTAAATAAAATCATGAAATTTAATTATCAAATAACTTAATATTATTAGAAGGCAAAATTATATAAAAAAATATTTTTTAAAGCAACAAAAAGAAAACTCAAGTCAACACTAACCTGTGATTATGAGTGTAAAATTGAGATAATTCGAAATAACCAAATATCTTTTTTAAATAATATTTAATATTTATTAAAATACTGAATTATCACTCACTCTACTTAATTATAACTAAAATAACCAAGTTGAAAATTCAAAAAAAAAACCCCATACTCTAGCTTAAGATTTCTTTTTATTTTAAAAATAATTCAATTATTTCACTAAGCTTAAGAAAATAAAAAGGTGAAAAGGCCTTTAAACACAGATTTAATATTTTTTTAAAAAAGTAACTACATCATTTTATTGTGTTAAAAAATATAAAATTATTGATTTCTTTTAATTAATTGAATAATAATTAATAAATCATGTGAAAAATATTGTATTATCCTGATGATTTGCTAATTCATTTTTATTTTATTTTATTTTATTTTAATAAAGCAAGCATATACAAGAGGACTAATTAATAAATGTGGAAAAATAATGGTGGAAAATTTACACAAAGATAAGTGGGACTTGTCCTCACTAGAATGAGTTATTAAATAGGAAAAGAGATTAATGAAATAATGGCTGCGTTATTAATTTGTTTTCAAATTTTCCTTGAAATGAAATGTTATTTGTTGACTAAATAGTTGATATGCACTATGCTCTTGGTTAGATTATTATTATTATTATTTTAACATACAAAAAAATACATCTAGTATTGCTAATTTTTTTATAGTGAAAAATAAATTAAACAAGGTTGATTGATGTGACCTAATTAACTTGATAGATCAAAAAACAACTCAAATAACTGGTAAAAACGTATTTTGATTCACAAAAATTCAAGACAACATATTTTTCTAAAATAAAATATTAAAACGACAATATATTGAATTGATCTGGGTCAACCTGGATTAACTTGACAAATCGTGGACTTAATTCATGAGATCATGATAACCACCTCATATAAAGTAAATCAAAATAAATTATAAAACTCAATTATCAATCAACTCAATATTTAAGAATGTAATTGAAAAGATTAATTAAGAAATAACAAAAAAAATTAACCCAGGTTAACCTACTAAATTTGTGACCCCGATCATAAGATCAGAATAACCTCATAGAAAATAAATAAAAAAATAACCTAAGTCAACCCGGGTTAATCTGTCAAACCCGCAACTAAGATCATGAGATTGTGATAACCCCATAGAAAGCAAATCAAAATAAATCATGAAGCTCAATTTTTATTAAAGTCATTGTTGAAGGTTGAAAGTTTTTTAAAAAATCAATCTAAATATAGGACACAATAAAATGACACGAGTCTATCTAGGTTAAACCGCAAAACACGTAACTTGAGTCCTAAGACTTGGATAAACTCATAGAAAGCAAAAAAAATAAATAAATCATCAAGCCTAATTCATAATCAATTTCTTGCTGAATGATGAAATTAAAAAAAAAATCCGTTATAAAAAAGACAAAAAACTCAAGTCAACTAAGTTAACCAGTCAAATTTGTTGTCCAAGTCATGAGACCAAGATAACTTCATAGGAGGCAAATTAAAATAAATTATGAAACCTAATTCTCAACCAATACATGATAAATGATGAAATTGAAAAAACATATCAATTAAAAAAAAACTTAAGTATATCGAGTTAAGCCTCCAAACTCATAATACGGTACATGAGACTAAGTTGACCACATATAAAACAAACCACAATAAATTATGAAACTCAATCTCCAATAAACTAATTGTTGAAATATGAAATGAGGAAAAGAAATATAAAATTTAAAAAAAAACAAAGAAAAAAAAATATTAAAATAATTAAAGTTTTGTAAAATGATGCATAATAAAAACACTATCTCTTTTAATTTATATTGCTAGTTATGATGCTCACGCTCCAAGAATGTTTATTTTCATTAAGTAAAATAATACTTGCATAAAACAGAAAAATTTATTGGAAGTTCTATGAGCTATCATCCATCTTATGAAAAAAGTAGAGTAATTGTGTAAAATGGTCTTCTAACATAATAAGTTGTAAAGAAAAGCGTGAGACACACACACATTATATATATATATATACCAAGAGAAGATGGGAGATATATCATGATATATAGATGTGAAAGTAATGGGTGATGTTCTTAACTAATCGGATGAGAGTCACGGGGAAAAATCTAACATGTTGTATTTTGACAATGCAAAGTAGCAAACAACCAAAGTATTCATTTAAAAACTAACAAAAAGAAAAAAAAATTCAAAACATTAAAAGGTAATAAATATATTAATTACTAAATACACTAAAAATTCCTAGGGTAAACACGTTGATGTGCACCATGTGATGGGTCATGGTTTTCTAAAAACCTCCTTCATTTAAAGACCATCACACGAAAGTCATAATCCAAAATAGGGTTATGTTTTCTCCACGCTCAACTCCAAGTTGGGCCATGACGGGTCCGCGCCCAACTCCATGTTAGACCAGGGATGCGTCCGCGCCCCACTCCATGGTGGGTCAGGACGCGTCCTCGCCCAACTCCACGTTGGGTTAGGGATGCGTTCGCGCCCAACTCCACATTGGTCCATGGTGCGTCCGCCCCTGACCATTCTTGAGGACAGTCACAAGCTGAACCCAATTGCCCTTGGGTTCAGCATACGAGCTGAATCCAATTCCTCTCAGGTTCAATGTATAGATAAAAGGTAACTCCATACTGAACCTCTTATACTCCGGGCCTGGGTTAGTAATTATGATGTTTATCACATCTCATTAATTACAAACATGCAGTTTATGCTTATATTAATTAGATGTGATAGCATGAGCAATAAAATAACATTATTTTACCATTACAAGATAACATTTCTACCCCTCTTATATTATATGAAGCAAGTCAAGTCAGGTAATATAAAAGGAAGCTTGAGTACACAGAAAAAAGGCTCGAAACCTTATATTCTTAGACTAAACACAATCCTTCTTCTTCTTCTCTAATTTCTATATATTCTTCTTCTTCTTCTTCTCTATCTTCATAAAAGTTCACTAATACCTTCATTAATGTCTTTTTGCTGCATAAAAATACCTCGTACTGACTTAATCTTCGAAGGGTCTCCCATCAACACCCTAGGGGTCTTTAAGGGACATTGTATAGGTATTAACTAAAGAGAAGATTTACAACCCCTAGAAAAATCCTTTAAAGAAGTCAATGTTGTCTGGAAGTGGAGGTCGTAGAACACACTATGAATGATCTATAGAAGTCCTCAGGAAAAATTCCTTCCAGAATATTCCTTATGATTTTTTGTAGCTTCATCACCATGCAATTTATTTTTTTTTTTTTTATCATCAAAATTTCTTATTTATAATTTCAACTTTTTAAGTTACATTAGCATGGTTCTATGTATTAATATTTTTTTTCAATCTGCATTCTCTCATATATACAAAGTACCAAGAAATATTGTGATAATGAATTAAATATTGATTTTACAAAATACAACTTTAGTGGTAGTTAAAAAAAAGAAATTAAAAGAAGAAGGACCACATTTAACAAAAACAAACAAAACATACCCTATTTGAATATTGAAATGGAAAATTTTGATTTGCTCCCTAATATTTTATTTTATCTATTATTTAATCCTTGTTATTTTATAATTGTGCGTTTCAATCCTAATTTTTTTTTTTTTTATGTTTCAATTATTGGATATTAAGAAATAAGAGAGAAAGTCACTAAAAAATATCAGGGAGAAAGAAAATGCTTGAAATGTGACATTTCATCTATTAAAAAAAAATGATCCTGATGTTAGTGGGTTGTCTTTTCAAGGAGAGTTAAATGAAAGTGGTATTTTTCTTTAACCATGCTGAAAAAAATAAATCGAGGTCCTTCAAAAAAAATTATTCATTAAAATTTTGTTGTTTAGATAGATTAAAAATTGTTTTAGTGTTTGAAATGAGTTTAATAAGTTTTTTAGTTGTTTTTCTAGTTAAAACAGATTAAAAATGGATTTTTAGGGCTTCTAAACTAAGACTTCAATTTTCCTATCACCTTCAATGCCCGTAAAATATTGCAAAAGATGATAGGTGGTAGAAAACTCTCTAAAAGAGGTTAAGATTAGTAAATTTAGAAAATCCTTGAGAAGAGGCTATGATTTTTAGCATATTGAAAAAGATAAATTCTTGTGATTTTATTGTTTATCCAAGAAGATAAATATATATTATATCATCTTGGTTTCTCAAAGAGGCTTTATTCACATAAAATATTTTATATAATTTACACCCATTTATTATTACATGTTTGACAATAGTTTTTTCTTTGTGACATTTTATCTTAATAATGAAAATGTGTGTGTGTATATATATATAAAGTTTATGGTGTTTTGATAAATAAAATGTGTGTTCTTATTATTCAAATTTGTAATCTCTATTTAACTTTTAATTCTTATTGTTTTTAAATTGTAGTATATATTGCATATTTTTCTTAATTACCTTAGATCTTATTCTTACTTAATGTTATATTATATAATTTATATTTTGATAAATTTGACACATTACTATAATTGATTATTATATTAAAATTTCTTTTGTTATCTACTAGTTCAATAATGTCAAATCTCATAAAGCTTGAGTTTGTTGTTCTTGATATATAAGGAAATAGCTATTTTTCATGGACTTTACTAAAATTTATATGAATGTTATGAATCTTAGAAAAACAATTATAGAAGAAAATGAAGTATCTGTAATATCGCATTAAAACAATAATATTACTATGTCACAATCTCTATCAAGGATTAAAAGCTAGATATTTTACAATTATGGATCTATATATCATTTTGACAAAGTTATTAAATAAGGTACAACCACTATAAAGATATTGTAACAACTCTTTTTTAGAAAATCTCAAGTCATCGACTTAACCTGTTAAAATTTTAGCAAAATTTTCTTTATATTTATAATATTTCAAGTCATCAACTTAACCTGTTACACTTTAAAAAATTCTTTTCAATTACATAATCCAATTATCCTATATAACAATCACAACAACCACCATACAAACCATGCTTCTCAAGTATATTAATACTTCTTGTCAACAATAAATATATCATTTCTAGTACTTTAGAAATTTAAAAATTAATATCAAGGTAGTTTCTTAATAATTCTATTTATAATTATTTGATCAACACCATCTCAAATAATCTATGAAACAATAGTAAAAAAATCTATGGCGAGAATTAACTTACTTTTAACCCAAAATATAGAGTAAATACCAAATAAACTGGCATGCAAATATATCTTCATCACCATTCCATAAGTTTAATATAAAGCATTAGTTAATAATTACATTGAAAGTTCCTATTAGACAAAGTTCTACCTAATCTATAACAAAATATGCACAACTTCAACTAAGATGCTACTCCTATCTCGAGGTAGATAAACCTGTAAATAAATATACACAATAAGATTCATATATCAAGTTTATTTATTTCAATTTTAATAAATAAAGAACAAATTATTGCTTCTCATTAAAGCAAATCAATAATACTATTCCCTTTCATTAAATTCCTTGTACATAAATTTAATTTTTGGTATTACACATTCTGATGTCTTTCATCACCTATAACCTGAGTTAACTCATCAATACCGATATCAATTTCGAATCAATATCATTAATTATCATCACAAAGACAAATAATCAAGGATATATTGATATCATTTATCTCGATATCGTTGTTTCTCACACCTTAGATAGCTAATTAATTTTCAAGTAATGTTGTCACCAATATAACCCCACTAAAATCATTAGTCTCCATAACCGGGAGTGGCTACTCAAGTTTAAGATAATATTGTTGATACCAACATAATTATTTTGATATCAATAGCCTCCAGGATTCGGAAAGTTAATCAAGACCATGATAATGTTGATACCAACATAATCTTGTTGATATCATTAGCATATATGATCTGGAAGGCTAATCATGTCGATATTAATGCTGACATCAATATAATCATGTTGATGTCATTAGACCCCATGATTCAAAAGGTTAATCAAGTCCATGTTAACGCTGATATCAACATAATCTTGTTGATATGACTAACCTCCACGATCTAGAAGGCTAATCAAGTCCATTTAACATTTTTCTTTCCATCTTTTAGGTTAAATGTCGATGTCAATAAAATTTTATAGACATCATTAGCCGCTATAATCTTGAAATGGCTAATCAAGTCTATGTTGATAATACTTCTTTAAGAGATGTCGGTATCAGTCTAATAGATATCATTGGCCTTTGTACAAATGGACAAACAAATCCAATCATACTATATTTATCTTTGTTTATATCAATTTTAAGTATAAGATTAGAATACCTACCAGTCTAGCGTGATCTTGATCCTCCTATGCCCTGAGGTCTGGTCGCAACAATATCTGCTATCAAGAACAGAAATATCACCTTACCATTATTTATATCAATTTTGGATTTATACTTGGATCCAAAAGTAACATATTTTCGATTACTTATGCATATACAATATTTCACATGTATAGTCCACTCACATCGTCAAACTGATACAATTTATTTTTAAGAACATATTTTCATGTTAAGCACATGCATGATTTTATCATTTTGTCCTCCCTCGTTAAGAACAAATTTACCAAACCTTTGCATAGGAACCCAAGGGTTTTCCCTCAATTCCCACACACCTAACTCATTATAATTATTCAACATATATATAATTTAACACAATAATACACAAGATTAAAACCAACCCCATCATTTATCCTAATGATCCATAGGCCGAAATATATATTCAAAGGAACATGGGTTCCTTGTTTTTTCTTCAATTTTTTGTATCAATTTATCATAATTAAGTATTAACATAACCTTCCACATCATGCATACAAGATAATTTGAAGAAATTATCCCCTCCTTCTTTGGTGACCACCACCAAACGTGAAAAAAACTAAGAAATAAAAGAAGAAGGACCAAGTTGAAGTTCTTCTTATTATTGAAAAAACAAAAATCATAAAATTAACTTGAAGGATAAAATTAAAAGTATAAAAACTTTGACAAAAGAGAAAAGAAACAAAATAAGAAGTGAAAAGTAGAAAAACCGAACCGAAAAATATAATATACAAATTAGAATTGAAGGATCAAATTGACAAATAATAAAACTTTAACGAAAGGGAAATGACATAAATAAACAATTAAAACTAAAAGGATTGACTAAGAAAAAAAAATAAAAATAAGGACTAGAGTGCATCTCTCCGTGTAGGAGAGAGAAATGAAAAGAAAAAAAGAAAGGGCAACCGACGATAAACCGATCATCTTTAGATGACACGTGCCAGTCGTAAAGGAAAAGGACACAATGAAGAACAAAGTGAGATGAAGGAAGAAAATTGTTAACCACCAGGAGGTGCCGCGCGCGCCGCCCAAAGTGCGCGACACCTCCCTTACGCTGACGCGCGCACACCACATGCCAACAAATTTTTGAATAAAAACAATATTAATTAAATGTTAAATTATTTCATCACCCTTGACCAACACAATAATTACAAAAAAACCCTAAGGAAAAGATGTCAATACCCCTATATACACAACTTTGTTTTTCTTACTCTAAGGACAATTGTGTAATTCTATTGTACAATTAAAAAGAAAAATACCAAAACACCTTTGTTCATATATCAATGTTAGTTTTTTTTTTATTCTAAGGGTATTTCAGTTATTTTACTGTGTATTAAAAGATGAATCAATGAAAACACCCCCAAACAAATCAGTAATGACAAATGAACTGTGTAAAAAGACTAAAACACCTTTGAATCAAACACAATCAATTTTTTCAGCCTAGGCCGTAGACGTCACTCCACTATGCTAGTGAATAGTGAAGTGTGTCTACGGCTACATGAATTTTACCTTTCTTTTTAGTATATTTGTTATTATTGTGATGACGATAGTAATAATAATCAAAATGACCTTGAAATAAAGTGTTTTGGTATATTAGTTATTTTTCTCTTCAATTGAACCCTCCCAACCAAAGGTTTTGTCCTTTTTTCTTATAATTTTTTTTTTGTCTTGTCTTTTTGAATAAGTGTTATTCTTTTTTTATTTAGTCCTTCAATTTTAATTTTTCATGTATTCATTTTTTTTATTAGGTTCTTATTCTTTGGATTTCTTATTTTTTTTCCTTAATCCTTTTATAATTGATTTTTGATCTCATCCTTCAATCCAGGTTTATGGTGTGTTATTTTTTTCAATTTCTTCCTCATTTTTTTATTATTTTTCTTTTTGCTTGAGTTATTTTTTTTTTAAATTTAATCCTCCAATTGAAAAAAATTATTTGCCTTCTAATTTATTTTTTATTTTGATTTTCACCCTTATTCTTTTAATTACCATTTTTTAACTTAGATCTTTTTTATAGTTAATCCCCCCGTTAAGTTCTTCCATGTTTGATAATCCCGTTTATTTTTTTTATCCAATTTCGTGATTACATTGATTTTTTTGAAGAAAAAAAATTAATTAACATCTTTATCTTTAATTTTACTGTCTAATTAAAAAAAATTAACTCTTTAATCTTAGTTGGTGTTATAACTCAAATCATTAATTTTTTTTAAAAAATATATTTACATCATCTAGACATCATTTTACTTGAAAAAAATAGAGACCCGTTGGCTATGCCTAGTATAGATTTATTATACTTGTATCTTCTATCTATAATATAAACAGAGTCATTTCAATTTGATTGGATAAAAATATTTTTTTTTCTTCTTATTATGTTATGTTTACGCTTGCTATTGATTCTTCATTTTAATTTTATATCAAGTTTTACTTATTTGGGTTTATTTTATTCCTTTTAAACATTATGCCTGCGTCAATTGTTTGGATTCCATTCTCCCTTGCACTGAATAATCGAGAAAAAAAAAAGATTTTCAGTGAAAGATGTCGTAGATTTGATGATTTCAACTGGTTTTATTTTGTTTTTTTTTTTAATTTATTATTTAGTATTAAATTTATCAAAAATCATCTAAATTATTTGTAGATTCATTAAATTTGTTATTAATATAGTTGTGTATCAAATATATTAAAATATAAATTAATTGTATAATTAATAACATAATTATATTATATAAAAATTAATTATATAATTATATTGAAATTAATTTAATATAAAATATATTAAAATATAATTAACTCTTCTAAATAATTTTTTAACACACACAACATAATAATTAAAAAAACAATTTTATCAATTTAACTCTTTAAAATACCATCTCAAGGGAGATGCTTATTCTCACTCTCGTAAGTCTTAAATTTTATTCCTTTTTTGTTTCACTGTCCCGATATTCTTCTTCTACGGTTCTACCTTATTCTCCCCGATGACTTCTTAAATTTATATTTCAGTCTCGTTAATCTTAAATATCTTTCACAAGCAGAACCTTCTGTCCTCTCCTCTCCTTTTCACCTCAGGCACGTTTCCCTTACATATCATATACACAGAAACGAAAATATAATTCCATTTTGACATTGCTTTTTTTTTTTTTTTCCTGATTGCAGAGAGGAAAAGGGCTCTGCTTTGCAGATCTAATTCAACTTCTACGACCTGTTCATCAACTGATGCTCTGAAAGAATCTCCATTACACTATCTCCCACTTAGCTATAAAGAAGATGGGAATTTTGTTTTCCAAAATGTTCTCTTCAGTATTTGGCAACAAAGAGGCTCGGATCCTTGTTCTTGGTCTTGATAATGCTGGCAAAACTACAATCCTCTGTATGTTGTTCTCTTTTCTGATTCTAAGTGATACCCTTTTGTTTGTTTTTTTTCTTAGTGATTTTGAGTGATGGGTATTTATTGAATTTTGATAATTTTTTGTGTGTTCTGATTTTGGTTTTTGATGCAGATCGGCTTCAGATGGGCGAAGTTGTATCCACCATTCCAAGTTAGTGTCTTTTCGTAGTTTTTTTCATCGGAATTTGATGTTTGTTTGTTTGGTTACTGAGAGTATGAATCCAAAATTGACATTATTGAATCTGGATATCTGATGAGATGCGATTTGTTGTTTTTGGTTTGCATAAGATTCCAATTGCATTGCCTTTTTCAGTTCCATCGAGTGTTTTTCCTCCAATGGATCAGTTAATGAATGACCCTTGATATGGGAATTGCATTTTTAGTTTTAAATTTCTGTCATTGTCTTGCTGTAATGGGGTCGAGTAATTTGTTACTCTGTTCAGAATTCATAACTGAAGCGTTTGTTTTCCTAATGCAGCTATTGGATTTAATGTGGAAACAGTTCAGTACAACAACATCAAATTTCAAGTATGGGATCTTGGTAAGCCTATTAATTTCGCTTGATCTGTAAACCAGCATTACTTTTATGTTCATTGCAATCATAGCCTGAATACTGATTGGAATATGTGAACCTTTGCTGATTACTGATTGCTCAGTGTTAGAAAAATTTGAAGTTTATTATAGCTTTTGCTCTTTCTATTACCAACAAATGAAAGTAGATTATAGGCTTGCTGTGTTTTATATAAATTTTATTTATTTGTTTTTTGGTTGATGAGACAATGGAACTTTTACTGTATACATGCCAATGTCCCATTATCATTTGAGTCGGATATTTTACTGACATACCCCATCTTTCACCAGTTATATGAGAAGGTCAATTGTTCCCACACCATCTAATTATTGTTTTCCACCAGCCAGTTCATTATTCCCCACATTTGTTATTTTTCCACTGGTTATTCAGAAGCAAATGTGGAGTTACACATTAATCTGTTTTCTAAGTCTTGCATGATCAAAACTTTCATGTTAATTTCTTGCCCTAATGACATTTATAATGTTTATGATACAGGTGGGCAGACAAGCATCAGGTAACTTCTTGCCTTTTCCTTCTCCTTTTTCACACAAATAAATCTGCTTTATATTTGCAGGGAGCTATAACATGAGTTGCATTTTGATATACACTATTCAGTTTTGTTTAATGACTAGCAATTTTGGAATCATAAGCTTATGATACTTGATGTGATTCATCATATTCTTTATAGAACTTGCAACTGGTTATGGACTCAATTTTTTCCCCCCACAAATAATAACCAAAAAGTTATAATGAATTATAGCCTCATTAAACTATTCTCTCAAATTTGTTTTTGTTACTATAAAAATTTATGTCATCAAAGTATATACGAACCACTGGTATTTTTCTAATACCATTCAAACAGTTGATTTTTTCTACTCCAATAGCTTAGGCACTTTCTCAAGAGGAAAATTTTGAGTGATGGCTAGTCGTGCATAATTCCATGTGTAAAAGATTGAGAGTGATATTGTAACGTAATTTTATGATTATTGATTATTATTTCTGCCATGTTTTCCACACAAGTTGTACATAATTTCTTTTGATTGATTGTGAGATAATAAGTTGTTTGATGAATTTCACAAGCTCACTGGCTGCTTATGTTTGCAACAGACCATATTGGAGATGTTATTTTCCCAACACACAGGCCATTATTTATGTTGTCGATTCAAGTGACGTTGATAGGCTCGTGATAGCTAAAGATGAGTTTCATGCAATCCTGGAGGTACTGTTATCCCCATTTTATGTTCACATTAGTAGTTGACAAAGTTGGTGTTATTGGTACCCCCTATTATCAAACCCATGGCCATTGGTGAGGCTATGTGAAAGCTAGGGGTGTTAGCTGACGCCCCTGATTTCAAAAAAAGTTTCAAGAGATTTAGGCAAATAGCATAGCAATCTAAGATTTTCGGGGGGATATTACTCACTTGACCCTCTTTAAATTTTGTAAAAAACTAAACCATATAAGATTGTTTTAATAATTTTGTATCTAAAGTCAAACAAGACCATTAAAATTATTCACTAAATGTATGAGCATTTTCCTTAGTTTCCTTTACTAACAAGTATTAAAATTGCATTAAAAAGAAGTTGATTTCTGTAATTTTCAATTCAAACTAAATAATTTTCCTCTAAAAAAATAATAAATTAGAATTTCAATGCCCAAACAGATTCACATCTTTCATTTAAAGAAGGTAAATATGGTTTCTTATGCTATTTGAAAAAGAAAAAGAAAAATTCCTTTTCTTAATTTAATAAGTTTCCTGTCTTATAATTTTTGGTGGTTTGCAAAATTGTTAAATTATAGTGGAACAAGCTATGAACGAATTAAAAGACTTTCTAATTTTTCTTTTCTAGGAGCTCAAAGTTTCTGTGTTCTTAATCTCTATTAGCGGTACAAGGTCTAATTCTAGTGATAATTTTTTTAATATTTTTTC
>Ga0307517_10011299_pt1 | contig 12387 bp, 5 predicted proteins | sample 23_EM_MG_FD_194515 | JGI IMG/M metagenome (GOLD analysis project Ga0307517, IMG submission 194515) | Populus trichocarpa ectomycorrhiza microbial communities from riparian zone in the Pacific Northwest, United States - 23_EM | ecosystem: Host-associated > Plants > Roots > Unclassified | place...
GCGACATTGCTCATAACCCTGTCCAACATGATAGAACTAAGCATGTTGAAGTTGATAGACATTTTATCAAGGAAAAATTGGAAGCAAAAATTATCGAAGTTCCTCATATTCGATCGCAAGATCAGCTTGTAGATGTGCTGACGAAGGCAGTATCCAGCCAAGTTTTTCATACCAGTCTTGACAAATTGGACATGAATGATATCTATGCACCAATTTGAGAGGGGGTGTTAACATTATGTTAGTTTCACCTTGCTGAATGATTTTATGTGTGCTTGGGTGGTCCCATAAGGGTTCATCAGAAATCAGAAGTCTTCGTAGGTTGTCTTTTTTGAAACAAAAGTCTTCATACGTTGTTAATTGGAAATGACAACTCAAACAAAATAACAAGTATAATAAAGGAGAAGGGTGTTTTAGCAGTGTTTTTTCTGATCATTTTCGTAATAAAATAGTTTGTCAACTTAGATGACTGATTTTCTATCACATCATCAACTCATAGATCACCATAGTGGAATATATGTATCTGAAATTTCGTTTCAAAATTTCCCAGAGCAGCCCAAATTGACCAAATCAATTATCTAGACAAGTGCAATATATAACTAAAAAAATAATAACGATCGAGAGACCAAAAAATAATTGGTGTGGAAACCTTAAACGAGGCAAAGACACTTTTGGTAATAAATTAAATTCATAAACGAGGAATAATTCTCCATGTGGGCGAAAAATAGCAGACCAGGTGGGAACGACCAATGCATTACTTCGAAGGTTCCAGTTGTTGAACTGTTGAAGAGGTTAGGGAGGACTGGAGTTTACCGTCCTTCTTTTCTTTGAAATAAAAAAAAATAGGTTCATGTGGATTACTATATATATGTTTTAGTATATTTTGCAATTTGTTTTATATATACAACTAAAATAATAATAATGATAGACAAAAATTATAATTGGTGTGGAAACCCAAATTTGACCAATCGAAAAGACATTTTGCCAAGAAATCCAAAAACGCAGAATTCATTATAAGGAGCTATGCTCCTTCCTTTATACTTCCTGGAATTCACTATAAGAAAGAACTCATTCAGTTTTTTCTGAGTACAATAATACTAATCTAGATTGATCAAATGTTTTTTTTCCATTGCAATATTAAATAACCTGTCTTAAATAATAGTTTGATAATATGATAGATAAAATTAATAATTTAAATCTTATCTTGTTACAATCCCAACAATTTAGGGGTAAAATAGGCTGTCTATAATTTTTTTTTTTTAATATCTCATTCCTTATCTCCTTTTGTGTTATCTTTTTTTTTTTTTTTTTTTTATCATGAGATAAGATAGTAACCACAACCTATTCAAAAATTTGCTGTGTGCTTGGGTGGTTGTCACATAAGGGTTCAGAAATCAGAAGTCTTCGTAGGATTGTCTTTTTTGAAACAAAAGTCTTCATACGGTGTTAACTGGAAATGGAGGTTTTAATAGTGTTTCTGATCATTTTCGTAAGTGGGTTTGGAAGACATTTGGAGTAATAAAATAATTTCGTTTCAAAATTTCTCAGAGCAGCCCAAATTGACCAAATCAATTATCTAGACAAGTGGAATAAATTTGGTGTATATATATATATATATACTAAAAAAATAAATGGTGTGGAAACCTTAAACTAGGCAAAGGCACTTTTGGCAAGAAATTCATAAACGAGGAATTCTCCATATGGGCGAAAGATAGCAGACCAGATGGAGATGGCCGTCAACGACCAATGCATGGCTCCAGTTGCTGAACTGTTGAAGAGGTTAGGGAGGACTGGAATTCACTGTAAGAAAGAACTTATTAAGTTTTTCAGAGTACAATAATAGTTCAGTATAGGAGGTGTGCTCTAAAGATCAGCTGAAAAGGGGATTTAATCTTCATTGACATGCAAGTTTATCTGGGAATATCCATTATCATCGAACCAATCAAGAAAATATCTGACATAGTAATTTGTTTTTCAAAGAACATAAGTACTAATTAGCTAACTTAAGGTAGTGTTTTGTTATTCTCCTATGACGAAAAAGAAGAAGAAGAAGAAAACTAGGATAAAAACGAGTTTAGTTGTGGACACAACGACAAAATTGGGTTTTTCTTGTCTCTATCTCAAAGCTAATTTTTACTGTTTCTAAACAAAAAGGAAAAAGAAAATGTAGACAAAACATGTAATATTATAAATACTTTTGAGTTATAAATAATAAAATTATAAATATTATACATATATGTATATATGTATGTATATGATAGAAATATGTATATATGTGTTATATGTATATACATATTAAGTGATGGAATTATGTGTGTGTAATATTGAAATATGTATATTTTCTATTAGATTTTAAAAAATAAAAATGGTTTACATCTCAAGTTTTTCAAATGTTTTTTTTAATTCTAATTATAAATAAAAAAATATAACCATGAATAAAAAAATCTATGTTTACATAGAGTAAAGATCATATATATTAAAAAAACATGTAATATCTCAAGCTAATTTTTAACATAGTAGAAGATGGAACAATATTGCAATTGTTACAGTGAAACATAATTTTCTTAGTCTTTGTATAATATTTTTTTAAAAAAATATAAACAAAATTACAAAACAAATTAAAAAAAGATAAAGATAAAAACAAAAGAAATGATATAAATAGGTCAAGTGTAGAGCGATAAAATTAACAGTATAAAAAATAAAAAAATAATATACAAAATTACAAAACAAATTAAAAAAAGATAAAAATAAAAACAAAATAAATGATATAAATAGGTCAAGTGTAGAACGATAAAATTAACAGTATAAAAAATAAAAAAATAATATTTTTTTAAAAAAATTGTTAAGAAAAAAAAGGAAAAACTTAAAAGAATATTATATAAAAAATAAAGATAAAAAATGATGATAAATAGACCAAGTGTAAAATGATAAAAATATTAAGTATAAAAAAATATAAGAAAAACTTGTTTTTTAAAAATGAACTTGAAAATTATAATTTTACCATTATTACAGTACCGCTACAGGAAAAATAATTGATAAAATTTACAATTATTCTATTTTTATAGGAAAATACTGTTTTATTTTTTAAAAATAAAAACAACAATTTTAACACCAGTACCGTAAAACAATACGTAAAATTTATAATTATATATTTTCCCTATTAGTGTGTGTGTCTATATATATATTATCCATCTAATTAAATAGCTATTTCTACTCATCACCACTCATAATGAGCGGTGGCCCACTAATCAATGACCATTAGTCAACGGTTTCAAATTGTGGATAATTAGGCCAGGCTTGAATGTCCGATTCAAATGCCTTCATCATCGAATCATATGTATTAATTAGAATGATATTAAACCATGAATAATTAAAAAACCGTGAAATTGCACACCACAATCAATCAATCAAATCCATTTCTATTTACTCATAATTTCAAAATATTTTCAGGAAGTTTATCCACGGTCTATTGTTCATTTAATGTTTGCCTTTTTTTTTCATCATTTAATTTCTTTTAATTGTTAATTTCTGTTTTGAATCCTTCTGAATGATTGAAATTATTTTATTTAATTTTATTCTTTAATATTTTTGATATTTGAATGATTATGAATTAATTTTCATGATTTTTCCAAATAAAATAACATAGTCTAACAACCCAAGTGTTGAATTAACACGAGTTTATATTTTTTGTATTTATTTTCTTTTCTTCTTTAATCATTCAACATTGTTTGTTTTTTTTAAATGATTTTTGAGATTTTTTATGTTTTTTTCTCTAACAAGTTATCTGATTTCATGACTCGGGTCACACGTTTGATGAGATAACTTAAGTTAGCTCGATCTTGATTGTCGAGGTTACATGCTTATCATGCTAACTCAACTTAACCAAGACTAATTTTACTCAATTATGTCCTTCTATAATTAATGAGTTGAGAATTGAACTACATTGTTCGTTTCATTTTGAAAAAATATTTTTCTCCAGGTTATTGTGATTAATTTTTTTTTAAAATCTTATTTATTGTTGTTGCTTATTTTTTATTATTTAATTAAAAAACCAACTTATTTTATCTAGTAAGATGTATAACCTGAATTGTTATTTATTTTTTATTTTGTTTATGATATTTAAATATTATTTTTTAAATGGAGGCCTAAAAGCTAAAGCCAATGATTCATGATCTTCCAAAGAATCTTGACTGATGGGCAAGAAATTCCAAATTAGCCGGCGTAGACAACATCTCAATCCCTGAAGTTACCATTAGAAGAAAGAGATCTATCAGCCAGTTTCTGAGAACCTGCAAAGGCGTAGAAATCTGCCATAATTGCAGGAAATAAATACTCATCGACAAGTTTGTTTTCAATCTTTTTGAATGATTGAAATTATTTTATTTTATTTTATTTTTTAAAATTTAAATGATTGAAAATTATTTTTTATAATTTTTCTAAATAAAATGCTTTTAGTCTAACAACCCGAATCTTGAATTAACGTGAGTTTACATTTTTTGTATTTTTTTTAATCATTTAATATTGTTTTTTTTTTAATTTTTTTAAAGATATTTTGTGTTTTTTTCTCTAACAGGTTATCTGATTTGATAATTCTGGTCTCAGGTTTGGTGGGATACCCCAAGTTAACTCGATCTTAATTGTCGAGTTACATGTTTATTATACTAACTCAAATTGATCAAGATTAATTTTTTTACTCAATTTTGTCCTTCTATATCTAATGAGTTGAGAATTGAACTATATTGTTTGTTTTATTTTGAAAAAAATATTGTTTTTTAGATTATTACGATCAATTTTTCTTTTTAAATCTCATTTATTATCGTTGCCTAATTTTTATTGTTTAACTAAAAAACTAACTTATTTAATCTAGACCTGAATTGTTAATTTTTCTTCATTCTGTTTATGATATTAAAACTAACTTATTTAGTATATTCTAGGCCCCCTGTGATCAATTTCTCTAATCTCAAATGATGCTTGACGATTTTAGTAATTAAATTATAAAAATTAAAAAAGGCTTAGTACTTTTAGTTTTTGTTAACTAGACTTCATAAATAACAAGTCATATTTATTCTGAATAATTCCAAATTAATTAGAAATTACTATACAAGGAAAGGTAAATAATTAATTAACAATCAATATCACGGGACTTCTCCTTAAATATTGAGTGCTCAACAGTCAATATCAAGGGGCTTCTTCTTTATATGATTTTCTTAGTTAAGATCATAGCCAGAATTATAACTTTCTGATAAATTATATTTTCAAATATATTAGATGAATATTAAAGATATATTTTTTAATTTATTTAAAAAATAATCTTGATTAACATATAAAATATATACAAATACATATTATCATCGAATAATAATAAAATAATAATAATAAAAGATGGTTGTACTGATGAAGGGACCGCTGTTGTTATTTCAAATGTTCAACAACAGGAACCTTCGAGCAATGCATTCGTAGTTGACGGTCTTCTCCTATCTGGTCTTCTATTTTTTCTTCCATATGAATTACACGTTGATGAATTTCATGGAAAAAAGTGTCTTCTTGATTGGTCAAATTTGGGTTTCCACTCCGATTGTTCTTCCCCCCCTCATTATTATTTTCTAGTTATATATATACACCCCAAATTAATTTATTCTAATTCTAATTCTTTAAATAATATTTTTTTATATCATGAATCTAAGCGTTGATGTGATAGGAAATCATTCATCTAAGTTGAATTCAGGGGCAAATTATATTTTATTACTCCAATTGTCTTCCGAACCCACTTACTTGAAAATGATATATAATTTCCTGTAATGATGAAAATGCCCGGAGTGATGTGAAAATCATCAACTAGTTCACCAGCCTGCCATGGAAAACTTTTGTAAGATAAAAAAAAATAACATTGATATAGGATACACCTTGATTATATCAAAGGAAAAAAAAATCATCATAAAATATCTTATCTAAAATATTTATTTTATTTTAATTTTTATGATAAAATATATTTATTATATCAATGTGCTAAGAACTACCACTTATCTAAACTATTATATGTATGTTTGGAAAAATTCATGACTTAGTAAATTATTCCTTCCCTTTTTTTTATTATTATTTTTTGATTCATGTGAGGTGTTTGGGCTAGCTTGTGCACACCTCAACTAATTCTCACGGATTCTGAAATTAACCACAAGTAAGTCTTCAGTGACCATCAATATTAGCAAACCACAGGGCTCAAAAATAAAATCACAGGGAAAGCAAATCTATTAATCCCAAACTCTTATCACTAAGCCACCTACTTGATAGTTATTTTCTTTTTTATTCTTACTCCTTACACAGGCGGTGTAGCTCATCATAGTTTAAGAAGGGAGATCAGTGGCTTGAATGTTTTGGTTGATTTCTTCTCCTTTTTTTTACGATGATGGTTGCTACAGTTTCAAGTGAAAAGAAAAAGGGATGTTGACACTATGGTTGGGTTATCGTGGGGTCTAATTGGTGGTGAGAGAAGTATGTGGGTTAAGAGGGTGATTGAGATTGTGGTTTTTATTGTTTTTTAAAATGTTTTTCACTTAAAAATATATTAAAATAATATTTTTTTATTTTTTAAAAATTATTTTTGATATTAGTTTAAAGCATTAAAAAAACATTAAAAAAATAATCTGGTGGTGCAAAAAATATTAATTTAAAGTAAAAAAATAAAATTTTTTAATTTTTTTCTTTTATCAAGTACAATAAACAAGAACAAAAAAGACCTTAGATGATCTGGTGGTGTTGGTGGTGCTGGATATGAGAGGAGATTGTTGATGGCAATGCTGTGGAGAGAAAAGGGAAGATCGTGGGTTGGCATGGCTTGGTTAGTTGCGGTGGTGTCAATAGCTGTTAGCTAGGGTTATAAGTTTTTTGGTAGTTATGTACTTTTTTTTGTCCGTTTGGAATTTGTTTTCTTATTTGTGTGTTTGTGTTTCTATTTATATTATATGGGCTCCTCTCTAAATAGAAAAAAAAAAAAAATCTAAACTATTATATTATTAGTGTTTTATATTATTTCCCTATGGAACAAGGATTTTTCTCCATTTTTTAATTTTGGTTGATTTTTCTATTTTTTTCTCTTCTTCTTGACCTTCCGCCATTATATATCTTTTTGTGAAGAGAATAATCTGAAGTGTAATTTTACCTTGATAAGATTTAATAATAGATAAATATCTCTTATATCTATATTAATATTTGATGGAAATATAGTAGGTTACTGGAGGACTTTTATACACTTAAAAAGTATAGGGATATTAAAATCTAAAACGTTAAATGTAGCTGAGTCCATGGAAGCTGAGCTCTTTCCATGGACTAGATTCAAGGGACGTAGGTCCTTCCCTTGGTGAGTCTAAGAGGGCTGAGTCTATTCTTTGGGTGAGTCCAAGGGAAGAGGGTTATTATCTTGGGTGTGCCGAGGAAGGATGGTCCGGTCATTTTCTTGGGTGTACCTGAGGCTAGGTATACTGCAAGCTTAGTATGGTTGGGTTTGGCTAACTCTAGACCCGTGTGCTTGCATTCCAAAAAATTTATACCAAAAAATCTTTGTTGATGCAGTATTTTTTTAATAAAAATATACCAATAAAAACTAATTTCAACATATATGCATGCATGCCGTAAAACGTGACTACATGAATAATGATAAAAGACAAATACGGTGGGTAAATACTTCGACTCCAAAGCATGAATAATATATTAGGTGAGCGTTGATTTGGAACAGTTGAAGCTCGTCAACAAAAACTACTTGAATAATCTAAAAATTACGACCCTGAATACTTATAAAACCTATATTTAAGAGCCGTTAAGAGCTAAGCTATCCTTGAAGGGAAACTAGTGGAGAGGGAGAGAGAAGGATGACATATACATCAACAATGGCTTTTCATGTGAATTGCTCTGTACAAAGTCGGCCTTCTCCCTTCGAAAACATCGATCGTTTTAAGAATAGGTTGTCTTCTTCTTACAAGGTACTTGATCCTCTAGTCTCTCTGTCACTTAAAGGCATCTACATCAGACGTTAATATACTTAATCCTTGTTTAATTTCACCTGTTCTATGCTTGATTAAGCAAGATTAGTGAAATATATATACGACCTGGTTCTTTCCCATGCACTATATATGCCATTCATGTTTTGCTTGTTAAAACTGTATTTAACCTAAATACAAATACTGTGGATGTTTTGAGCGAGCAGCCATTATTGAAAGAGTTGCAGCAACTTCCCATGCAACTTGATGTTTCGAAAAGCATAAGAAATGCTTCTGTCAAACTCTTGGATGCATTTGTGGATTCATTATTTCAGTTTGCTGACCAGCCCGTCCTCCCTTCTCAGGTAATTAACCCGCGAGACCCTTGACTGACTACTCACCTCTCAAGTAGTATTAAGCATTGATGAGTCATTTTCTAATCTGCTGTTTACGTGTTTTTTTGCAGAGTAACTTTGCGCCGGTTGATGAACTGAACGAACCTCTTGCTATCACCAGCATTGAGGGCAAAGTCCCATATGATTTTCCTGAAGGTGTCTACATAAGAAACGGTCTCTTCTTGAACTCAACAATTCAGTTTAATTTTTCTCATCTCATGCTAGTTAATTAGTGGATATTCAGAAATAGACTGTTCTTTTTAGTTATTTTAATGAATCCGACGTGAAGGCCGCTGACTTGTTCAAAAACTACAATTCCAGGACCAAATCCCCTCTTTGGTGGTCTAAAATCTACGAGTTCAGTATTTGGAAAGACCGGTCATATGTGGATTGAAGGAGAGGGAATGCTTCACGCTGTGTGCTTTGACAAAGAAAGCGATGGTGGTGAAACATGGACGGTTCTGTACAATAATAGACATGTTGAAACCGAAACATACAAGATTGAAAAACAAAGAGACAAGCCATCTTTTCTTCCAGCCATTGAAGGCAGCCCGCCCGCCATTTTGTTAGCATACTTATTAAATATGGTGGGCCCACGGCCTCAATCTTTTTATTTATTTATTTTTAACTAATATATTAAAACCAGTATTAGAAACAAATATTTTTTTTTTAAGAATTTGATTTTTTTTACTTTAAAATAACTTGTTTTTTTTTTATATATTATTTTGATGTGTTAATATATAAATAAATTTTAAAAAATTTTAAAAAATATTATTTTAATATATTTCTAAATAAAAATAATTTTAAAAGCAATTATTACTTACTCTACCTTTTGTTTTTACAATAAAACAAATTTGAAACTCTTACGGCAGAAAAAATATAATAATCAATGGAGCTTCATTTAATTGCATGAAAATCTTGTTCATGTGAGAATATTTTATTGGAAAATTTAATAATTATTATAATAAGTAGCCAATTAATGACTCGAATTTCTGTCAATTAAAATTGATATAATTATTCATCATTAAAAAAAGTAAAATAATTCTCAACTTTTTTCTTGTTTGAATGGCGAAGTCATAAACGGAGTCCTTGTTCCTGAAAAAGGTACATGTATAAAAGTGCTGGGTATTGACTAATTCACAAAATTAAATGGAAGTTCATGCGCGTGGAATGACAAGTGCCTTACTATTTAATTTTTTATATTCTTTTTCCCCTAGTTAATTTGGTGATGAAAGCTAGCATGAATTTTTATTTTTTTTTAGTATTTAAGATTGACTAATGCATGATAATAAATTCCAGCTGCGATTTGGAAAAGTCAACAAAGATCTTAGCAACACCAATGTTTTCGAGCATTCAGGGAAGTTCTACTCAATTGCTGAAAATCACATCCCTCAAGAGATTGACATCTTTTCCCTTCAGACTTTAGGCGATTGGGATATAAATGGAACTTGGCATCGACCTTTCAACAGCCACCCAAAGGTTTTTTTTTTTTTTTTTAAATACCTGCAGAAAAGGCCCATATATGTATGAGTTCATCAAGGAAAACAACACACAACTAATTAGTATTTCTCTCTGTTAATTTCTTGTCTGTTTCAGAGAGCACCAGGTACTGGAGAGTTGGTTGTCTTTGGGGTGGATGCGATGAAACCTTTCATGGAACTGGGAGTTGTTTCTGGTATATTTTCATTTTCCATCCAGTTAACGAATCAAAAAACAAAAAAGTGTTTACTAAAATCAAGAACCATTTTTACTTGCGTGACAATTAACTTGCGAACCCTACTTTCAGCTGATGGAAAGAGACTCGTACATAAGGTTGATCTCAAGTTCGACAGATGCACCCTTAGTCATGACATGGGGGTAACAGAGAGGTTAGTGATCTTTGCCATCACTGGAAATTAACTTGGAAAAAAAATATAAAACTATGACAACAAAATCTAATCTTCGTTCTTTATTTATTTTGTAGGTATAATGTGATCATGGATTTTCCACTAACAATAGATATACAGAGACTCATCAAGGGAGGCCCGTGAGTGCCATTACACTAACCATAACTCTCAAGTGTCAATCATTTTGTTCTGATCAAAGTGTTATTACGGCAAGGAGAAGTAATTTGGTTTATGGTGCCGCTTAACAGGTTGATAAAGTTTGAAAAAGAAGAATATGCAAGAATCGGGATTATGCCCCGCTGTGGCAATGCCGACTCAATCCGTTGGTTCGAGGTGGAACCAAATTGCACATTTCACATTCTTAATTGTTTCGAGGAAGGAGATGAGGTTAGTAATGAAAACATCACCTTTTTTTTTTTGTTCAATTCATTGCCTGCAATGTATCTAATGTTCTTCTTCTTCCTCTTGTGTTTTTTTTTTTTTTTTTTGGTGGGGCAAGGTTGTAGTGAGGGGATGCAGGTCCCTTGAATCAATCATATCGGAATCTTGCGATATGGATTTGGACAAGTTTGAGTGGGTCTCCGGAAGACTTAGGAGCAAAGATCCTGTTGATCAGCAAGATGCTAAACATTTCAAAAACGATGAACTGTTGTTCTGCCGATCTTATGAATGGAGACTAAACATGGAAACCGGAGAGGTTAAAGAGAGAAACATAACTGGAACTCAATTCTCTATCGAGTTTCCAATGATCAAAATAAATTTTAATGGTGTAAAGAACAAATTTGGCTACGCCCAAACTGTTCATGGCTTGGCAAGTGCTACTTCAGGTCAGTTCTACATTCTGAATTATTCATCGATCTCAGCATATAAGATTTAACTATAACCTTGCTTACCATTTCATATTAAGCTTTCAATTTGGTTGTTCTAGGCATGCCAAAATTTGGAGGTCTAGCCAAGCTGTACTTTGAAGAGACTGCCAATAAGGTAATTAAACTGCTGAATAGTCAGATTATCGCATTATTATTTCTTTATTCTCACAAATGAATTCGTGCTGATCTAAATTATATATCGTTCTCTGATCTAGGAATGGGAGGAATCTGAAGGGCATATAAAGGTGGAGTACCATGAATTCGTGGGAAACACCTTCTGCACTGGAGCTGCCTTTGTCCCGAAAGAAGGCGGGCTTGAAGAAGATGATGGCTGGATCATCACTTTTGTTCATGATGAAGACACCGATACGTCCAAAGTAAGTTGATTTTATAGATGTAAACCAATCGCAATTCTAATAATTTGTTTCCCAATCATTAAATCCTGTTCTTAATTTTTTTTTCAGGTTTATATTATTGACACAAAGAATTTCACAAGTGAGCCAGTTGCCAAAATTACATTGCCATGTCGAGTCCCATATGGATTTCATGGAGCATTTATGCCAACTCCATCGCACAAGTAATTGGACAATATTTCATGGAAGCCCACAGTAATCTTGTGGAGAAATTAGCCGAATTGACCGGATCTTGGACGCAATATATTAGATAAAAACAAAATTGTAGAATTATTTTGAGCATAATCTTACAAAACAACATGTAATAAAGTAAGTATCAAAAAATTAGAACAATGTTTAGAGTATACTTAATGGATTTTAGATGAAATAACATATAACCATTATCATTATTATAACCATTTTTAACATATTATTATTATTATTATAATTACCACCACCACTACTATCATTATCATCATTATAACCACCACCACCACCACTATTATTAATATTATCATTATTATTATTACAGTTACCATTAATATCACAATTAGTAGTATTATTAAAGGCTATTATTAATATCCAAAAAATTTTATTATATGATGATTTTATTAGTAATATTATCATTATTATTAATATTAATATTATCATTATTATTATTATTACAGTTACCATTAATATCACAATTAGTAGTATTATTAAAGGCTATTATTAATATCCAAAAAATTTTATTATATGATGATTTTATTAGTGAAAAAGTAAATAGTCAATAATAAAAAAACACATTAATTATCAGCCTTGAAAGTTTTATTTCGTCAGTGATTTCTTTAGGGAATATGTAACACAGAAAAAAAAAAATAGGCATTAATCATCCAGGC
>Ga0307517_10011300_pt1 | contig 12387 bp, 9 predicted proteins | sample 23_EM_MG_FD_194515 | JGI IMG/M metagenome (GOLD analysis project Ga0307517, IMG submission 194515) | Populus trichocarpa ectomycorrhiza microbial communities from riparian zone in the Pacific Northwest, United States - 23_EM | ecosystem: Host-associated > Plants > Roots > Unclassified | place...
GGATTAGAGCCATTGAAGGGGTAGACTTGTATGATCCAATACGGGCAGCAAAAATGTGTTTGGTCCCAAATGTGGTTATCCCGAAGAAGTTTCGTGTTCCTGAATTTATCAAATACACTGGAACACAATACCCCATAACTCATTTAAAATCTTACTGCAACAAAATGGCAGAAGTAGTACACGATGAGAAACTACTGATGCACCGCTTGAGTGGGGCGACATTAAGCTAGTATATGAGATTAGACAACACAAAGATCTAAAAATGGAAAGACTTGGTGGATGTTTTTGTCAAGCAATACAAGTACAATATGGACATTGCTCCTGATAGAACCAGTTTCTCCAATCTAGAGAAAAGGGATAAGGAAAGCATAAGGGAATATGCTCAAAGGTGGAGAGACCTAGCTGCTCAAATACATCCTCCACTCCTGGATAAAGAGATGGTCACTTTGTTTGCTAACACGCTCAAGGCACCCTATTACGAGCATGTAATGGGTAGTTCAACCCAGCAATTCACTGGCGCTGTTACAGTAGTTGAGCGTATAGAGCAAGGAGTCAAGAGTGGTAAAATTCCTATGCCAACTGTTGAAAAAAAAGGCTTCGAAGGTAAAAGGAAAGAGGTTGACCATGTTGAGGGTAACTATAGGGGTAGGAAGAACCCATTCTAAAATTACCACACTCCATCTTATTCACCCTAAATCGCCAACATCAATTTTAACTCTTCTTTTCTTGCCAGAAAACCTGAGCCTCAAACCAAACACCAAAGAGCCCAAGAACAATTACCTCCATTACCACTGCCCTTAAATAAGATGTACCAAAAGCTACTAAGCATCAGGTATATAGCTCCAGAACCCTTGACACCTCTGCAACCACCTTACCCTAATTGGTACAAGCCCGACCTCATTTGCGAGTACCATGTTGGCGCCGTGGGACACAACATTCATACTTGAAGTGCCTTCAAGAAGAGGCTCATGCATTTGATTAAAGCTGGATGGATAACCTTTGAAGGAACTCCAAACGTAAGTTCGAACCCTCTACCCAATCATGCTTTAAGTACTGGATCGATGAATGCACTGGAGGTGGAATGCTCCGAAAACCTCAAAGCACCGATGACAAGAGCAAGGTGTGAAGAAGACAGTGTGCAATCTCAAGGATAGAGGACAAAGTCCTTCTATAGAATGGGAAGATGGAGCCTACCTAATTATTTCCTTTTGTTTGATCATGTCTGTTTTAACCTGTTTTAGTCTTGTTGGGAATTTAGCTCATAATACCACAAGACTTTCTCTGTCAAATGAGCATTTCCTGTTAATAAAATCATGTGTTTTTCTATGTTCATGATGTACCTTCATGCAAATAACATATGCTCATAAAACCACTGCATCAAGAATTCTTTGGTGTTTTCCCTTTTTTTTCTCTCTCAAAAAAAAAAAAAACAAGCATGACCCCATGTTTTCACAAGGATTTTTGAGAAATCAAAGTTTTAATACAAAAACAAAAATCAATTTAGTGTTTGTTCTAACAATTAAGTTTTGGAAATTCAAGTCATATCCTAACACTTAAAAAACCTAAAAGACAACCCGAACACCATGAGATAACTTCAAAGCTGCGTTTTGACTGCATGAATAATGAGAAACCATTTTGCATATTCGCATGTGAGAAAGCAAAGCTTGCCGATTCTGCATGAATGCATTTGAAATGAAGAAAAGGCCATCTTTGATCATCCTTTCATAAATTCTAAAAAATCCCTTGCAATCCCTTTTTGAGTCTAATGCATTTTTCTTGAAAAATAACCTTGGTTAGCATCACACCCTACACTGGGGGGTAAGTGCAAAAAAATCCTTAATGTCTAAAAGTGCCTAAACAACTTTAGAGGGCATGAAAAAGTCCTCAACGATAAAAGTGCCCAAACAACACTGGGGGGCATGAAAGAAAATCGTCAATGATCAAAAGTGTCCAAACAAAGGTAAGGGGCATGAAAGAATTCCAAAAAGATTTGAGCATGCCACAAAAATAATGATGCTTAAAACCAAAAGAAGAAAAAGCCCAACACTGGGGGGCACCGTGGACCATTTTGCAAATCAATTCCAAAGTCCAGAAATTCATGGACCAAAAAAAAAAGGTTGGGATATAAACACTAGTGATCCTTAGTCTTAAAGTCCCTTAAACACCTTTCGAGCCTAAATATCCTTTTTCTTCATAACCAAGAGCCAAAGCCTACATTACGTGCCCAATCAAGCCTTTTCTGATCGAAGGCAGGCAATCTAGATCGGTAGACTTTGCTTTCCCATGTGAAACAAGTCATTATTCATGCAAGCAAATTGAATGCTTTGAAAACTGGTTCTTTGAAACCCTCAAATTGAAGCTTGAACCCTTTTGACCAATCAAACATCACTTCACTTCACCAAAAGCAAAATAAAATTTTTCAACACTCATGCAAACCTATCCATGATAATCGCTTGAATTTTTTAGAACAACTTTGTTGTGAACAATCATCAAAATGATTTTTCGGAATAGCTTTGAAATTCCAAAAATTCTTCATGAAAACAACTCCTTGTAAATAACCAAATCTTCTTCCACATAGCCTCATCCCCAAGGAAAACCCAAATTGAACACTTGGAGGCATGATCAAACTAGGGGGCAATCCATCAAAACACATAAGGCTGACTCCATGATTCCCCTTCTAAGAAAACAGAAAGTGTTGGGCGCAGAGCTGGCAACCCTTCAGATAAATGTTTGTGGACAAAGAAGTATGTTGATGTTATACCCTCCTAGAGGTCAAGATCACAAGATATGACTCGAGTAAGCAAAAGCTGAAAGAGCCATCAAAGCTTACTATTAGAGACTCAAACTTTTGAGAAAAGGAAAACTCCATAAAGAAAAGGGGACCTATATTTCTCAGGTAAGTACACATGCATATTGATCATGATGCATTACTTTCATCCTTTTCAAATCAGTGTCTCATTGTCACCTCTTTTTGAGCGGGCTGTTGAGCCCTCATCATTCAGATAGTGTGCTTTCTAGCCTTATCTCCATTTTGAATGTGCCTTTGAGCCATTATCTACCGGGTATTGTGTTTTCTAACCATACCTTTTTTTGAGTGTGCCTTTGAGCCTTCGACCATCTTAGGTAGTGTGTTTTCTAACTTCGAGTGCGCCTTAGAGCCCTCGACCACCTTGGGTAGTGTGTTTTCTAACCCTGCCTCCTTTCGAGTGCGCCTTAGAGCCCTCGACAACCTTGGGTAGTGTGTTTTCTAACCCTGCCTCCTTTTGAGTGCGCCTTTGAGCCCTCGACCATCTTAGGTAGTGCGTTTCCTAACCTTACCTTTTTTTGAGTGCTCCTTCGAGCCCTCACCGCATGGGTAGTGCATTTTCTAACTCTGCCTCCTTTCGAGTGCGCCTTTGAGCCGTCACCTTTCACGTAGCATGTTTTCTAACCCTGCCTCCTTTTGAGTGCGCTTTAGAGCCCTCGACCACCTTGGGTAGTGTGTTTTCTAACCCTGCCTCCTTTTGAGTGCGCCTTAGAGCCTTCGACCATCTTAGGTAGTGCGTTTCCTAACCTTACCTCTTTTTGAGTGCTCCTACGAGCCCTCACCGTATGGGTAGTGCATTTTCTAACTATGCCTCCTTTCGAGTGCGCCTTTGAGCCGTCACCTATCACGTAGTGCGTTTTCTAACCCTATCTCCTTTCGAGTGTGCTTTTCAGCCCTCGTTCCCCTTCGAGTCCTATCTCTTTTCGAACGCTCCTTTGAGCTTCCATCTCTTGAATAGTGCACTTTGAACCCTATCATGTCGTCTCTTCAAGACATTTCATTTCACCTGGGTAGGTCACCCATCACAATCAGACCTCTTTAAAAACTCTTTTCATCTTCTATCTAGGCCGGTTGCCCATTACAATGAAAACATTTTGAGAAATCCTTGCATTTCTCACCACCTTCAAAATTTTTCCATTTGGGCCGGTTGCCCATTATAATGAAATCATTTTGAGAAATTCTTGCATTTCTCACCACCTTCAAAACCTTTCATCTGGGCAGGTCGTTCATTACAACAAGATCACTTTGAAAAATCTTTGCATTTTTCACCACTTTGAAAAATCTTCATGTTTTTCACCTGGGCAGGTCGCCCATTAAAACAGGACCACTTTGAAAAATCTCTGTATTTTTCACCACTTTGAAAAATCTCTGCAAAATCTTTGTATTTTTCACCTGGGCAGGTCGCCCATTACAACAAAACCACTTTGAAAAATCTTCGTATTTTTCATCACTTTGAAAAACCTGGGCAGATCACCCATTACAACAAGACCACTTTGAAAAATCTCTGTATTTTTCACCATTTTGAAAAAATCTTCGAAAAATCTTTGCGTTTTTCACCCTAGTAGGTCGCCCATTACAATAAGACCATCTAAATTTTTTTTTTCTTTAGGTAGTTCACCCATGACAATTCGACCACCTCAAATATCTGAATTTTCAAAAGAAAAATCTTCTAGTTTTTACTTTGAGTGCGCTTTCTAGCCCTCAAAAGAATTCATCATTTCTCAATATGATGAGTCCATCATCTCTCATTCTTCTTTTTCTTCTTTACAACGCTTACTATCTAAAGTCTCTTACGAGACTTTCTATCGTAAGCTTTGTAAAGAGGGGGGCAACTGTCATAATCCAATTCTGGGTTATTCCCCAAAAATAAATTTCTTTTTTCAAAATAAAAATCAAAAAAATAAAATAAAGGCTGGCAACATGAAGAAAGCAGACGGGGAAATCAAGCTACAATTTTTTAAGGAAATTCAAGGCCTAATTGTATCTCATTGTGCCAAAAAATGGAGAAAAAAATGCAAATTCAAGGTTAAATTAAATGATTATTGGACGAATTTGCATAAAAATTAAGTTCAGTGACATAATTAAATTTTTAATAGGCCAATTTGATTTAATCATGGGCCAAATTGCCAATTTGATTTAATCATGGGCTAAATTGAATTTTAATTATATTTAAGAATTAATTTGGGTCCAATTGAAGGATTTAATTAAGTGCAAGGACTTAATTATACTTTATATGGGTCAAATTAATTTTATTTGGGACTTAATTGGTGAAAAATTAAGTTTGGGAGCTTAATTTGAGCTTAATTGCGAAGATTAGAATTTTAAAAGACCAAATTTAATTTTTATCAAGTTAATTGATTGAAATTAGGGGCCAAATTGCAAGAAAATTGAAGTTTTGGGGTCAATTAGGGGTTAAATTGAAGAAATTGACAGCCAAGGACGTTTCTGTAAAAGGCGCCAAACTTTAGGGGCCTAATTGACAAAACCCGGGGGTGAAATTGAAGAAATTGAAAGTTAATGGTCAATTAGGGGTTAAATTGACAAAATCCGAGACCAAGGGCCATATTATAAAAGGCGCGTAACTTCGGGGTTCCAATTGAAGTTCATCAGGGACTTAATTGCATCTAATCAAAAGTTTAGGGACAATTAGGGGTTCAATTGAAAGCATTTGAACGATGGAGGACTAAATTGAAAATTCAATTTAAATCCCTAATTCAATCCAAAACGGCGTTGTTTTGCATTATATATATAAAAAAAGAGGACCAGACGACGCGTCGTCTGGTCACTGTTCATTGTCTTCCCCGTTTTACCCGAAAGAAACAATGTGGGAGCCTACTTTGCAGGTGCATTTATTGCTTTATTTCTCCATCAAATCGAACAAAACTTGCATGAAACAGATCCCCTGCAGTTCCTCTACAACCCCATGTGAACTGTTCAGGATGAATGACAGCACGACGACACCGGCGACGGCGTGAAGAGGTCAACTCAGGCAGCCTTTTCCTGCAGATTTGACAACTCAGGGAGGCTACTTTGAACCAACGGTTGGGATCCTTCCCAACCAAATCAAGGGTTACAATTTTACCCCTATATAGACAAGATTACCCTCTTCCACCGCATATAACCAGCCTTTTCTGCTCATTTTTCCTGCAACCGGTCCTTTCTCTTCTTTCTCTCTCCGCCGTGGCCTTCAGCCACCACCACCCTCATCACTGGTCTTTCCACCATCAGCTCCACCACAGGAATCCATCAACCAACCACCGAGAGCCACCGTGAACCTTTCTCTCTCCTCTCTGCAGCCCCTCCCGTTTTCTTCTTCTTCTTTTGCTTCCTCTGCCACTGGCCGCCAACTCTTCCACCGTTCGTCGCAACGACGCCGCCCGGACCATCAGCTCAACCTCCTGATCACGGTCGTGACCACAGACCCCGGTAGCCTTCTCCTCCGCCCGTCTGCAGCTTCTGTAACCATTCGGTTGCATGCAGAATGTGAACAGTAACTATTCACATTTCTGCAAATAATTAAGCATGACATTTGGGCCGGGCCAGTTATAGCTCAGCCCAATTAGCTGGTCTGGCCCGGCCCCACCCAAAAAGAGAATAAAAATATTCTGGGCCGAGACCGGCCCAACCTTTTCCTTGGGCTGAGCCTGGCCCATTTATCTGGGCCATCCAAGCCCATATATTTTCATAATATTTAATTAATATATATTATATTATATTATATATTTCATAAAAAAAAATGAAAATTCAAAAATCCTTAATAAAAATTGTGATTTTCTCAAATATTTTTCTACCAATTTTGCATAATATCGGATTGAATATTTACACTGTAAAATACAAATCCGGTATTAAAATACCGGGTTTTTTTTCCAAAATATTTCAAAAAAAAAATCAAAACATTTTAAAAAATAAAAAATATTTTGTTGCATACGGCCAAATCCTAAAATTTTTCCAAGCATATTTTTCATAAAAAAAAATGCATCTTTTCATGTTTAAAAAAAAATCAAAAATAGATATCATAACCAGTTTATGATTATCCATTAGAATTTGGCCAACATGTAAAAAACCTTTTTCCAACCTTTTTTAGGATCCAGATGTAGACTTTAGTATTTGTGGGGTGTAAAATTACACGATAAAGTACACCCTCATGTATTAAAGATACAAGGTGTAAAATATGCGATGCTAAAATTCAGACTTTAGAATGGTCAGGATTTAACCTGATAAGGTAGAGACTTTCTCATGAAGAGAGATCTGCTTTGAGCCTTAGAAAAGACCAACGAATAGAAACCCGACTTTGAAAAAAACAATCAAACAACAATGCAGCTTACCTTAGGTAGGGTGCACTGGGGGTGATGCGTCTTCCCCTTGCACAACCAGTCCCTTACCCAGACTCTCGCAGACCATAGGTTCCTAGTGACCATAATACTAGGTGGTGACTCCTGAACCTTAATCATAATTTTATAATTAAATCCAAAAAACCTTCCCAACACACAACACACCTCACACAGGAGGCACGACAGGAGCCTCCGCCGTCGCCAGATGACGTCGCGCCCCCGCGACATCCAAAATGATGCTTTTAGAGTTAACATTACTTCATTAAAGCGAGGTTCGTTTTCTAACAAATAAGTTAAAAAGTCAAGACCAATATTTTTATAAAATTATCCCTCTTATTTCTGATAGGTTCCTCTTCCTCCTCAACTTCTTGAGGATCACTACTAATGTATTCATTGATTCTCTTAGTAGTCTTTTCTTCTTATGCATTTTTGCAAGGAAAATTATTTTCTAAAAACTTATGCATCCTTGAATTCAATAATTTTATTAATATAAATATCAAGAATGTATGATTTATGCACAAGAAAATGATAAGTGACATTATTGTTAACATATCTTATAAATATACAATCAATAATTTTAGGTTGTATTTTTATTTTTATTTTTATTTTTTTGGTAGAAGAATTACAACTTTGGCTAGACACTTCCACACTTTCATATATTTATAGGATGGTCTTCGGCACTTCCATAACTCATATGGTATCTTGCCCAATTTGTTGTGAGCTATTTTATTCAAAATATAATTTGGTGATAAAATAGTCTCCTCTCACAAGTTTTGAGATAGTCCTGAATTTATTAACATGACATTCATAATTTCTTTCAAATTTAAATTTATGGTTTAACAATACCATTTTGTTGTGGTGAATAATGAGTTATCGTTTAATGATTTATACCACGTGTAAAACAAAATTTATCATAAGATGAATCATATTCCCATCTCTATTACTTCTTATTGCTTTGATTTTTTGCTAAACTAATCTTCAACCTCACTTTTAATATGTTTGAACACTTATAAGATCTCGTTTTGCTTCTTAGCAAATAGACATAACAATAGCCTGCAAAATAATTGATGAAAGTAATAAAATATTTTTTTATCACCTCTAGTTTGCATAATTTTTAAATCAAATATATCTGTATAAATTAAATCTAGAGGATTGGTACTTTTATATCTATGGAATAGAAAGATGTCTTAGGAAATTGGATTCGACATAAATTTCACAGTTATAGTTTTGATCAATTTGAAATTTTGGGAGTAAATCCAAGTTACTAATCATTTTTAATATTTTATAATTAACATTATCTATTCTATTATGCCATAAATCAGAAGACTAAATTAAATAAATAGGAAAAAAAGCTTTATTAATCTTCTTGTTTCTAGGTAAAATAGTTATAACATTGAGCTTAAATAGTCATCACATAAATATATATGTTGCCCACAAACATCCCACTTATTCTTGCTCAATAGCAAGCCAGAACCATTGTTAGGGTGAATGAAAAATGTGTGTTAAAAGTTTATAATTGTTTATTTTCAGAAAAAAACTAATGCTGCGATTCTTTGATTTTATTTCAAGTCTGAATTGTTCTAATAAATAAATAAAAAATTTCATTATATTATTGCCTCATAATTTTGAGTGCCATTTGAGCTCCTGTCTGGTTTCCCTCTAATTTTGAAATCACTCGAAAACACGGCTTTGAATAGACCAATCAGTTTCCATTGCATGTCCTGTAGTATAACTGTGTCCTGTTTAAGAGTACAAGTAAAGTATTTCTCACTTAAAAATATATTAAAATAATATTATTTTTTTAAGCAAATAACATGGTGCAGTACTTGAGCATCAAGATTTACAAACTCATGAAATCACCCCAAAACACTGATTTGAATAGACCAATCAGTTTCCATTGCATGTCCTGTAGTATAACTGTGTTCTGTTTAAGAGTATAACTAAAGTATTTCTTGCTTGAAAATATATTAAAATAATATTATTTTTTAAAACAAATAACATAGAAATATAAAGTGCAGTACTTGAGCATCAAGATTTACAAACTCATGAAATCACCCCAAAACACTGATTTGAATAGACCGATCAGTTTTCATTGCATGCCCTAGAGCACGGCCCAGGATTGTAGAACATTATATAATTAAAATGGTCTCCATTAAGCCTGCCAACGTTACGGTTTATTCACTGTTGTCCCACAGACAGTTAGTTGTTACCATTTCCATGCTTTGATGAAATCTTAAGGCAGGGTTTGCCAGGTTTAAATGACTCAGCTGTCAAAATGATAGCGGCTTTGTTTCATTGTAATTTGGCTTGCCATTGAAGTTATTGGCGGGTTAGCTTTGCATACAAATGTTGAGCTTTGCAGAGAAGTACAAGTTTGACAAATCCACTGGTTTTTGATCGTGGATGACCAATCCACATTGAATCTATCCTTCGTGCGGTGGCGGAGTTAGAATTTTTTAAATAAAAAAACAAATTATTAATAAATATTTGATATTATATGTTATATATAAATGTGTTATATATAGAAATTAATTTGAAATATATATACCAACTCAAGTCAAGCAAAATTAATTTAAGAATACTTTTAAAATAAAAAAACTTACATTATAATTGTTCTTTTCAAGATTTTATATTTTAAAATTACTTCATAATGATTTTATTTTTAATCTCATTAAAAATATCTTTCTTAATATACACAACAAACTTTCATTTATCTATTTCTAAATCTTCTAAGGACTAGGAAAGTTCTTGGCAACAATTCGATGATGACATATAGTACATAATATCTAAAATCATAGCTTAAAAGGATTGTCACAAATTGATGTTGTTCTTGCTGGCTTGTTGTTTTGTACAAGTGGATTAAACATAAATATTAAATGTTTCTTTTTAATTTATTTATTATGTCCCTAATTTTTTTAGTTGTCCTGTACTTCATTTTTAATCATTAGTAAATTCATTATCATTATTTTTCATATGAAATTCATAACAAAATACTTATCAATTCATCAAAACTCATTTCAATTCATATCCATTAGCATATAATATTACCCATACACGTATTAATTCAACAAACCCATAAATTATTATAAACCCTAACATTTTCAATAACTAATTATAAAAAAATAAAACTAAAATTAGATAATGAAACAAATAGAAAAGATGAAGGAAACTTTCCTAAAACATAAAGCATAAGAGGTTATTTGCTTAACTAATTAATAGCTTAGGGCTTGAAGAGAACTTTTGTAGAAGAAAGAGAGCCAAGATCAATAATGAAAAAAAAAACAAAGAGCTTGGGATCAATTAGTAGCTAACAAAAAAAAATTAATCCTATAAAGCTATTATATTAATATTTTAATATAACAAACTGGTTACAAATAACTACCTCCTAACTTGCAGTTTTTGATAAGCGGAGAAAGTTATATTTTTATACTGTTTGGACTTATACGATCCTGGCTGCTATTTTTAAAGTTCCTCTTTATTTAATGAAAACTTTTGTTTGGGCAACCTTTACTATATCATTGGTTACAGCCCTAAGATTGGAAGGTGAACATCAAATACAGAGTAAAAATTATCAACAGATAAAATGTAGAATAGCAGCTACGAGCAAGATGAGCTGCACATCGAACCTGTACTAAAGCCTGCAAAGTCGAATTTCAGTATGCTGCAAAATTTGTATCAGGAGGAGCTGAGAAATCTCTCAAAGAATTATTATAGGCAAGGTTATTAGACGAGAATAAGAATTATTTAACTTGAAAATTGAGTTTGACACAATGAATAACTTATCCCAAGACACCAAGACTATAATAACCACCATCACACAACATCCTTACTTGGAGACGAGTACAAGAAGTATAAAATCACAACAAAGATTGGTCAATTCTTTAAACAGTGTAGTTCAATCAAGAATCAAGCAAGAGAATTCCTATTTTCTATAATTCAATATGTGGCAACTTCTATGTGTATTCCATCTCAAAATTAAGTCTTACAAATTAGTATTTATACTCTTGGAAATAAAATCCTAAGATAACTTAACGAGCTCATATGATCCAATTTGAAACTAAGCCCTAAACAATCCAAAAACTAACTAAATAACATGAAAATAATAAAATAAAGATTCTAAAATTTTATCCTATGGTGTTGCAACTGATAACTAAAAAGAATACAAGAGAAATAATTGTTTGGATGTAAAATCCTTCCATGTTGCCACTTTTCTTTGAAAAAGAAACTAGGAAATTTTCTTATCCCAATAATCCTAGTTTGCCACCACCTTAGTGTCCATGGTAGAGTAGGTTTTTCCTTCCAATTAAATTGCCTTGATAGATTAGGCTTTCATTCCCAAATAATTCATGATTTCCTCGTTGGATTAGGAAACATAAAATACTTAAGAAAACAAGCCTAATGATGCTGAAATTACTCCCTTAGTTAAAACCCATGATCCTCGAGCCCATTTTGAATATGAATCAAATTTATGAAGGCTTGTTCTTCTTGGGTTGTTGCTCTTTTGTAGTCCAACTTGACCTATGTGTCTAACGAAAGCTTGTTAAAGGTTTCCTTTAACTTTTTGCCCTAGCCTTAGTGATTAGGCATACTAGAACCACTAATAAATCTTTTGGTGTGGGTTGGATCGCATCAGATTCTACTTGATATATAAATTTATAATCTTTTTATATATCAAAATTATAAATATAATTTGAAGGACTTTATTAAATATGACTCTATTGTTACTTATTTCCTCTTAAAATTGATATCTCTTTCGATCTCGTCTCTAACTTTTATTAGTGTAATAAAAAGCTATGGTGCATTGTTTTCGTATTGCAAGAAAAAACTATGCAATGTGATTGTTGAACAAACCATGAGCTCCATATCAATTGATTTATTTTCTTCAAAATGATGATACATCTTAATGCCATTTATTGATTTGAAGCGCATGAGCCAACCTTAAGAAAAATAGAACTCTAACGTATTTACATAATACATCTTTTCATAAACTTCTCTGCCTTTTTCATGATTAGTTTTTCGACATATTCACACGTTCTTGGTATTGAGTAAACCCCTCATAGAGAACCTTCTCTAACTCCATGAATTTTACAATTATGTATCGTTTGACATCACTTTTTTGTTTTTAATATTGGTTGATATATCATCCGATGACCCCTTTATTGTATTTGATATTATTGCTTAGCTCACTTGTAAGTAAAACTATTTTGACATTCACTGTTTTAATTTCTTGGAGTGCAAAGTCGGATTTTC
>Ga0307517_10011301_pt1 | contig 12386 bp, 10 predicted proteins | sample 23_EM_MG_FD_194515 | JGI IMG/M metagenome (GOLD analysis project Ga0307517, IMG submission 194515) | Populus trichocarpa ectomycorrhiza microbial communities from riparian zone in the Pacific Northwest, United States - 23_EM | ecosystem: Host-associated > Plants > Roots > Unclassified | place...
ATTCGGACTATGATGGTGGTTCAGAGTCAAGGTAAATCGATTATCTAATACTATGATGGGACAACCTATGGACTGGTCACATGACTACATCTGGCCTCTGAACATGTATTCTAATGTATCTACACTCCGTCACAGGGTTGTTCCAGTTCGGCAGCTTCTATAATCGGTGTTACTGTAATAGCAGCGTTACGGGGCTCAGCAAGTATGCCTACAACGTTATCACTCCGGTTGATGTAGGGAGTATACGCACTGCATGGATTGGCGGTTTCTTTCTTGCCGCCGGAGCCGGGATGATCTTCGCAGGGTTTGTGACCCTTTTCATTGACCCACCACTCCCACCATAAGAAGGTGAGTCAATAGGCCTTACACTTCCATTTTCCTAATTGCGTCATGAGGATAATTAGGCTCATACCATCATGTATGACATTAGATGAGGAAATCAAACTCCTCGGTCGAAGAAACTCAAAAGGCCGGACCTCTATCGGCAACAAGTACCACTAGCTCCTACTAGTACCCAGATCATCCATACATTCCTCGGACCTCCAGATATATTCGAGATACAGAAGGACTTGGATGGGCGATTTCCGAACCCGAGATTTCGGTAGTATACTTCTTGAAGGGAAAGATCGTGGCTGCGCACCAAGTGATGTACCGTGACTGTCGATCCAAGGGGTTAGCGGCGACTTCGGCTGGGCCCTTGTCTTGACCTGATTGTAAAAGAGACGAGGAACTATGACATAATATACTTAATCCATTGACCCCTTGTTCGGTTGAAGGTGGATGTACAATCGATGCTGTGCTCTACACGCTGCGCCTTCGCGTCGGATCCCAACCTCGTCCCACCCAAGTGTGCCAAGAGCCACGGAAATTGGAATGGGATACAATCGAAGCAGTTTAAAGTGGAAAGTCCCGAAGGTGCGGCGTACGCCATCTCAGCATGGCACGGTCTTGAAATCGCGAGTAAGACGCGACTGACTAGGATATCGATGCGACGTTTCCCGCTATCGATGCAAGCTGTGCCTCCACCTTTTATGTTTCCCTAACAAATCCTGGAATGACAATATTATACATTTAATCATCAACGAACCCAAACGAACCGATATAAGCGTCCAAACCCCCCAAAATCATCATCACCAATCCGAATCACTATCATCATTCTCATCAACATCCATCCCCTACTCCTCCTCCTCCTCCTTCCACTCTTCCCGAACCACATAAGGCCTCCACCCAACGCCCTCCCCAATCCCAACACCCAACCTAATCCCTCCAAACTCCAAATCATTCACACACCTCTCCAACTTTTTCCTATACACAAGTTCCCCCCTCCTCCCAGCTCAGCCTCCCACTCCTCATGATCAAAAGTGTCCTCAGACGTCCCATCCCCGAGACACGACTGCTCCCTCGGAATATCCACCATCGCATCAAGGTTGGACTCCACCCCCCCTTCCCGAGATAGAACTGGACAGCACTGGCGTTAATATCCATCGCGGCTTGTACGACCGCCTGAGGCGTGGGTATGCCGCTGGTTTTTTTGAGGATATGAGTGACGGCATTGAAGATAGTGAAAACCCCGATGTAGAAGGTTTTGTAGGTTTCGCGTCGGATGATGGGGGGATGTAATCGAGTGCGGGGTGGAAGAGCTCGGCAGCGGAGAGGGGTTGGCGGGGTTTGAAGTTTGAGAGGTCCATTGCGAATATGTCTTCTTGGATTTCTACTTGGGCTGGAGACGAACAAACGAATGAACAGGAAAAAAGGGGTTAGCTCAAGTATAGTAATTCATCTCTTATTATAATTAAGGCCCACCTAGAAGCTGGAACCTTATCCTAGGCGACAGCCATCCATCCCACAGAACCTGCTCTTCTCAATACACTCCCCCTAGCGGCCAACACCAGCAACCCCATCGCCTTTTTCAAAAGGTACTCGCAACTCAACGCCTCATCCGAATATCCCTTCCACATACGTGACACCAACCAATGTCTCCATAGACTCCCTCATCGAGTGCATCGACGACTCCAACCCCTCAAGAGGGGTTATACCCTCCTTATTTTTCCTGTTAAATCCTCAGCGATCCCATGAGGATTGAGGGGCAACAACGGACGGAGAGCGTGTTTTCGCTTGCAGCAGCTATGCACCAGCATCAGCCCATTGATATCGCGCATGTACACGTTCCCCGCGTCGGCGCGGTACGCAGCGAGGATAATCAGAGCGACGGAAGGCGTTTTGGTGGCGGCGACTGGGCAGTGCAGGGGGTACGCGTTTAAGAATGGGAAACTTGACGTGTCAGGTAGCTTTGGATTCGAGATGGGTGTGAATATATCTCGGATTCGCTTCCTTGGGGTGAATTCGTCGCTTAAGGAGGTTATAGTTGAACAGGCGCGTCGCAGGTTTCCTATGATTCGTCGAACAAGATGTTGGATGTCAGGATCGGGAAACCCTTCGTGAAAGGCCTCTCAGTGCGGTACTTTGGTTGACTTTATGCTGAAATGTATATAACTTATAAGACGTGGTCGTGTGCACCCGTTTCGGGTGGGGAACAGTATCATGTCGAGATTGTGGGCCAGACGACCGAACGTGTTCATCCCAATTTTGTGAGGGTACTTGGCTCGCAACCTGTTTTGAAGTCGCTTCTCCTGCTCACGCATCAACTCAATATGTTGCCAGAACGTACGCCTAGGCTCCATAAAATTCTCCATCAAAACGTTAATTTGAAAGCTGATTTCACGAGGGTGACATCGTACCAGTTGGGAAATGCAACCAGCAAGTCATGAGGGTTGGATAACGACTGCGACAGCTATGCGCTCCCCAGAGTAGTCCCTCATCTAAACGCGAGATCTTCACGGTGATGGTATCAGAAATGAGGGGACCGCTATATTCATATGGATTTTTGCACTTGCAAGGCAATGCGGTTGGCTAGTCGCGCTAGAGAATTTCCGTTGCCCCCAGCCCTGGGAGTAGAAGTAAGAGTTCTCCGTGTCTGTCATCCAAGCCCCGTTTGCGGCGTGTCAAGGGAAATGGAGCGGTACGCACACAGGCAGGAAATCGAGCTCTTTTTCGACACCAACAAGGTGGATAACTAATCGACGGCTTTTCTTCGGAATTCCATTGGTACGAGCCCGAGGGTATGTATGTGGTACATAGTGAGCGGCGAGCGGAGCGTAAGGCAAGTGGATGACTCCACAGAAATCCCGGGCCATTCATAGTAGCTCGCCAAGTTAGGGCTTGGGGAGGAGTGGTACTTAATTGCATGAAAACCAAAGCTTTGTCAGCATTCCCACACCCTTTTCTGGCTTGACAGGTCCCGACGGGCAATTCTTGGCACGAAGCTTCGTCGACTTTCGGCAGAAAGCAGCTTCGAGCTCCGATAGAACACAATTCTGATGGCTAAAGAAAACAGAGGAAGGGTACACGTTTTCCATAGTAAAAAAAAAAGAGATTCTGGGAAAGAAAATGAGCCCGATAATGTTGGATGATATGAAGAAAAGCAGGCAAAAACGTAGTCCTGTTTTACCACGCCCCCAAAACCGCGCTAGAAATCATTATGTAATCTTCGGACTTTGAAACTACGTCGCGTCGATTTCACGCGACAGCAACAGTTTTTGACCTTTATTTTGAGAAGAACTGTTTATGTATAGCTAATTAAATGTAGAAACTAAATTTCGAGGGGAGATGGCTGCTCCTTGTGTGAGTATTATTGTCGATGGAAATAAGGCTAAAACCCATGCACGTGATCTGAAGGTGCTTGCTGATATCGACACCGATTTTCCTACCGCATCCGCATCCACCTAAAAGGTCCCAAATTCTCGATACAATACACATTTGGACCCATTAAGAAAATATCTCTCTTAATATATCCGAAAGGACCCTTTTATCTGTCTGTTCTATGGAGGCAAAGGTTGAGCAAAGGTAATTTCAAATTCAAAGTCCGAAGATTACATAAAGATTTTCTAGCGCGGTTTCTGGGGCGTGGTAAATAACAGACTTCATATATCGTGATCCCATGGGCACATCACATATATCGAAGTCTGTCTAGGAGAGACTAGCACAAACGGCCACAATGGTTGCTGAAACAGCGAATAACATGGTTTTTCACAAGATACACGATGTATAATTTTGTCGCACACAAGCAGTGCACATTTGGGAATCAGTTGATTTTTTTTGGGACTTAGAACACCTGGGGCGCACATGACACCCCGAGTCCGAAGGGATTTCATTTGAAGTTCAATTGTGCAGCGATCAACCCGCGGATCAAATCTGTGGGGGTGCTGACAAAACTTTGGGCAGACTGTATCCAACGGGATACAAGTCAGTGAACCACGATGCATGATGATGAAACGGACCAAGAAGTGTCAAAGATCTGTGGACGGAATTTGAAATTTGACTAGTGACTAGTGACTATTTGACGTCGGATGGCGTCGCCAAAGGTAGCCAAACACCGTCCTCGATGTTGCCAAGCCTTCTTTCTGTCGATCCCAGAGTGCTGCTACACAGGTGGACATGTGCTAACAGGACCCTGCGGCAGAGGGCAGTGAGTGTTAGTGTTCTGGACTATCCGCTACTACTGTACTATTTCATTCAATTCGGCAGTAACGCGTCACGCCGATTTTTTTTGACCTCGGATTTAATTTATTCTCGATTTTTCCGATTTTTTGGAATTTCTTGAAAGTGAAAAAAAGTCATGTGAGTGCCGAATTGAATGAAATAGTACAGTATCCGTCTCTCGCATTTCACCTTATTCCGCATGAGTCAATTCAGTCTTTCATGTTCTTCGCCTCGAGTGGCAACGTAACTTGTCCTGTGTATGGGAAGAATTTGCGTTGGCGGAGCTGAGACCGGCCAACGCCCTTAATTTATTCTTTTTCGAAAGGTACAGCTTGACAGTAGATTAAAACACTCTCGTAAGGTAAAATTAAGCATTCATTCTCGGGCGCGAGATTTCCCCTTGCCCATGAGGTGATTGACATGATCATCAATCGCCATCTTATTTTCTACGCTCGTAGGGTCGGTCATGTCAACGTCGTCGCGATAGAATTCATCAAAAAAGGTGCGATCGGCACAGGATTCGGCACCTAACGTCCGGCGATCCGGGTGGTACGGTAGATGCGTGCAATCGGTGGAACTCCCTGCATGATTGGCTGAGGTTGCAACGGGCGGTAAAAAAACCAAATTCTACGAGTTCGAAGCCGTAGGATTCAGCGATACGTTCGAGTTCTTTAATACAGGCAGCTTTGTCGAATAAACCACGGTCCACGGTGACTTCGGTGAAGGGGGAATCTCTTATTCCATGATCTGTGAAAAGGAGTTCCGGTCCCATGATCTCGGTCGATGCCGATGGTTCTGGGGATCCTGAAATCGCCTTAGGGGTGGTGCTCCCTTCCCTTGAGACGGTTAATACGCTATCGAATTGATTCGCAAGGTGCTTCATGTTGAGCCGTGAGTGTGTTCCGGGCCCTAGGAAACCGCTAAGAACCCAAAGAGGAATGCCACCGAGCGGACAAGCCAACGAGGAAGCTGAAAAGGGGGTAATTGAGAGGGCTTCATGTAATAGCACGCATAGCCCATTCCAAAATGTGTCCAACTGTCTTGCCTATTGTCCAAAAAAAGAACAAGCGAATCGCCAATTATTATATGAAGATGCTAGTCTATCGCAGACAGCCGCATCAATATTGTATGATGTACCTAGTCAATAATATGGAGCCTCTGTTTTCCTGCGCCGCCAAAACCCGCGCTAGAACGCTAAAACTCCCTGGAAAAAGCCGTGCAGGGGCATGCATGACTCATCGCCCCGTGCAATTACCGTGCGATTACCATGCAAAAGGGAGGGTCAATGGAAGTGCCGTTCAACCCCATGCTTATACTGCCATGAGTTCTCCCTGAATTTGAGTCAAAGTATCTGGAATGTATTTAAGCGCCTGTGGCGCTTCGTTGTCAACCCCCCCCCTTTTTTTTTTGACGCCAGAGCATCCTCATCTCCTTTGCAACCCCCCTCTTTAAAACTAGAGCTCGTTCAATGGACACCAATTTTACCAGATTTTTCTGAAGCAAGGAGTGTAGTTCGAAGCTTGCATCTGAGATCCTAGGTAATGTCAGCCGTATCGACCATAATCGTGCAATAATATGTACAACTGTAGACTAATGAAAGTGCAAGATACACTGTAATTGTAGACGTCGATATTGCACTATTCTACAGTGTGGCGTTAGACTGTAGGGAGGATCCTCTCCCTCTCCTGTAGTGCACCACATGCTTCCTCTCCTTCTCTATAGTGCACTATTCCTCCCTTTCCCCCAGCCCACCCTCCGTGGCCCGGGCCTTGATTCTTAATCCGGTCTGGTGTACGCCCCGACTCCGAGTCGGAGCGTCGGTTGATGCGTTCTGGTATGCTTTCGACGGTTTAAATATAGATAATCTAAGAATAGCCTCACACAACTGCCACTGGTTCGACCCGTTGCTAATCGAGCAGTGGTTCATCTTGGTGGAAATCCGAGTCGACCCATCCGTGGCATATATGCAGCACCATCCACCCCTCAGTATAGGTATCGAATACCAGCCCATTTGTCCTAGCAGGTAGTCTACTTACATTCATCAACACCCTTCATATATTTTTCGTATGCTCGTTCCCTTTTGTTTCTGGCGGTTTCTTCATCAATGCAAACCAGTATTGCCCGCCCGCCTAGTGCACTACTCTGTCGTGATGGTATTGCACAATTTCTTTGTAGACTCCCAGGGTAGATTATATTTTGCCCGCTCTAGTGCACTACGTCGTCATGACGGTGTTGCACTATTTCTTAATAGGCTCACAGACTCGGAATCAGTTCTATTTCATCCCCGCTTAGTGCAATACCCAAACACTACCCTATTGAGACGATATTGCACAATCTCTTAGTGGGCCCCCAGAAAGGATTATGTTTTGTGTGAATCTCCGTCATTGGAATACCGCCTCACACATACAATGACGAAGTTCATTTGCCGCCACCTCAGTTGGTCAATGTACTGTGTTACGTGTAGTTATCAGAATCTGTGCATTTTTTGAAGTACATCTCGAAACTCCCCTAATTTAAATCTTTGAATGTTTTAACCCTGCGGCTGTGGAATCGTCGAAGTCTCTCAGGTATGCAAGCACAAGGTTGTCAATATAAGCTATCATGAGGCTGGCTTGAAGGCAGTGAAAAGGGTCACCTTGTTGACGAAGTTAGGCGCCCAAAGTACTCGTACACGTCACCGGGCCGTTGGGGGGAGCCAATCATCTTACGAATAAGCGTCTGCTGAAATATTGTTGGTTGTCTCCCTAAAATACTCAGATATAGCCCAAATCACCTGGGTTATTCTCCAGGAATCAGATATCTTGAGTAGTTTAATGCTATGTAATTTTTAGAGGCGGGCAGGAGGGGTAATCCCTCCAACTTGAAACTTAGACATGTGCTATCCAATCACAGCAACTATAAATAACCTACTGAAATCGCAACCGAAAACATGGGATTTGGCTGTAGCTTGAGCAAAACTCGGTTTCTCTGCCCCAGATTTGGAATATAGTCTCGTTGTATGTCTGCCTTGAAATATACACCGGCCAACAGGCTGGTTTGGAATATGAGGGCGCACAAATGGAATCAACAGAGTACGGACAAGCGAGCAACAAGCAAGTCTACTAAAATATCGCTTCAAGATCTTGGTGTTTTACAGTGGGAGAGCGAGCCTACCTGACACAGGGTTAGGTAGGACCTCATAACTTTCAAGCCATTTTCTCATGTCAATGATATTCCTTGCTTCCGAGTGCCAGCTCAGTCATGGGGTAGAGTAAGTATGTCTATGTCGCAGCTGCCAAAACATACCCTCCGAGTCCTTGATCAGATATGGTCAGGGAGAGATCTACAAACTATATTGGGGTACCTGTACCTGCTCAGACTTGGACATTGGCTATGGCCCGACACATCGAGCTTGATCGTGCTCTTCAGCGACATGACTTTTCTTAGACATCCACTCAAGTTACATTTTAAAAATAAAATAAAGCACTCTCTCGTGAAGTAATGCGAGCGAGGTAGGGACACCTGATACAATGCTACTCATCAACACCCTTGTCCAGCCGAGAGTGGTTGGAAGCCCCCATCATCCTGGACATCCATGGTGGTGGCACGGTGCCCACACTTCTCCGACGCTTTGCCGTCTCGGCACTGTCGGCAGTGGTATCATGATCACGTCAATCTGATCATCACGCCATGATTGCTCTGATATGCCTGTTGGAAATCACAAACCGTCGAGAGGAGAAAAACATGGGGCACAGGGCAGCGGAGAATAATTGAACAGTGCTCGCAATGGTCCATAATAAGCAACGAAGGCGGCGTTGTGTGGGGCTATCTGATTTGGACATCTAAGTACTGTGGCATGTTTTTGAGAATGTCGCATCGTCTTCGTGTTGTCTTTGTGATCTACCTAATGTTGAACTATTTATGTATTTTTTTTTTCAATGACATTATGTGGTGTCAAACAAGCAATATTATAGTGCATAAATGTCGGAAAGTACACCCGGAAGAGAAAAACATTTCACTATGAAATTGTGCAATACCGACGCTGTGAAGTAGTGCACAAGGCCCAGGGTGAATGGCAATTTATTCTCAGAGGTTACTAAACTGTGCACTATTGTACTTCTGGAATGGTGCACTAGGCTCCCGCTGGAAAATCTATTCTTAGGGGCTACTAGGAAATTGCAAAATACTGTAACGGAGAAATGGTGCACTACCCAAGCACTACCGTAATAAAGCGGTCGTGCACTATGCCTCCAAGCCAGGGATTCATCCCTGTGGAGGTTACTGGGATGGTTGTATCACTTGAGGAGGTAGGAAATTTAAACAAATTTACGGATTAATTGGAGCAATGGCCCACAATGTGAGCGAACCTCTCTTGAAGAGGGATCCCGGATTCCCCGCTAGGAGGAACGGCATGCTAATACCAGGCACGATTGAGGGATAATTTATATCCATGGCAGTGAGCCGGGTCGACTGGCACCGAGGCGAACCGCCCTGAACCACCATACGAGTGCTATTCATAGGTGTCTATATTTAAATCTGATCGAAAACATAGTACGATGCGCTTCTTGAAATGGCGCTCACGGCGGGACCTGGGTGAGCAAAACAAGAACCGATGTCCGGCACTCGGAGGGTGAGCTGAGGGGACGGGCAGAGTAGTGCACCACAGTGGAGAGGAGAAAGGGGCGGTACACTATATGAGGACGGGGCCATACTTTTACCGCAGCCTGTGGAATTGTGCACCACCAATGACTACAATTACAGTGTATCTTGCACTTTCACTAATCTACAGTTACACATTTTATTGCACTACTATGGTCAACTCAGGTGGTAATGTAAGGGAAAGGAGGAGGCAGCAGAATAACAAGTGTAAATTTTTGTCTACGTGAGAGATATGAGAATCACACCTGGATCATGCCAGTTCTCGATTTGAGCTTTTTTCTTAAAGTGAGCAGAACATCAGCATACGGAATGGGGTTAGTTAGAAGTTGTGGGAAAGAACAATGTCGATCGGATCGGAACCGGGCCCGATGTGGGGACTGCGTGTCCGCGATACAACGCCTGGTGTTGGGTGCGCTACTATATAGTCTGGGATTTGATCCCTTCGAGAATGAATCATCCCAGTGGATGTTGTCATGCGTAAGTGGCTCCCGGTCTGACTTAAGTCTTGGTTTTCCGCTCATATCACTTTCAGGACCTGCTCAGCTATCCGCCATCGCCGTCATTATTGGATTCATCCCAACTACCTCCGCAGTTAACTTCCACCAATGTCTTGACTCTATCAACAAAATGATCATCGATGGGAAAATGGATAACCACGGTAACCTCCTCCCTCCATCGACACCAAATGCGACCGCCATAACATACGATTTGTGCGTCTCGCAGTGTGGCGGTGGGCAGGAGCCCTTTCAATGGACGATATTCTCCCAACAATTCAGTTCTTGGCTGCTTCCTTGGTTGGCCTTAGTTTCCCAATTGCCATTTGGAGCAAATGACAAGCTCGATAATTTGGAGAGCATGTTGCTTACGTTGGGATCTCCGACCCTCGCAGCATATTCCCTCGCTTTGACAGTTCTCAACGGCCGATGGATCGCCCAGTTGTTCTCGAACTACAGCTACCCAAATGTTGGAAATGCTGTCCGGATATTGAGCAGCCTGCAGCAATCCCCCCTCCGAGTCGACACAGACGATGTACTTCTCGCATCGCTTATCATGCTTCCACAAAACGACGAGTGGTGGGCAGAACTGGTGGTTTGGCTTAACTACACGCATACCTGGTCCATATCTGCAGCCACATCCATCGCGTGGGTGATCATCGCATATGTATTCACTATCATCGATTACTTTTCACAAAGCGATCAGGATGCTATCAATTCCAACGGGGGATCCATAGGGTCTCTTTGGCTTTGGCTGTTGCCAATTGTGGTAGGGTGGCTCCAACTCTCGCCGAAGTGCGACTCGACTCGACTCAATCAAGCAGTCGATAGGGCCAACTCCATTGCTTATGTCGCCTATCAAAATTCCCAACCAGTCAGAGCCAAAAATATCTCCAGAAGGCGTGCCATTAATATTGCACGATCCGAACTCGACGAAGCGCGGTTGGACGAGCGCTCTACACCTCCTATATACAATTATGCACGATTCCTTCCATGGGTCCAAGCTGTCATCGTTGTGTCCGATGCATTCGGCATCATCTGCGAGCGGGACCATTACCACGATCCAGTTGACCCCATGACTGAGTGGCGGGATCGGAATTCTGAAGGTTGTGGTGCTCTCACCGCTCCACAGGTCGACAGTTATTCCCGCCCGAGACCAGGGAGTGTATATCACCGTCCCAGGCATAGATGGGGGCTCGATAGTTCAGCACTATCCCGTATGCTCATCGCCTCAGCATTAGCGTTAACTTTGCAATGGGGAACGACGGGTGCGGCCCTCGTTATTATTTGGTTCACACCAACCATCGGTGAGTACATTATAACATTTTCATCACTTATCTGGTGCTGAACCCTTCATTATTCAGGTCTAGGTTGCCGGTCATTGTCATACATCATCTATGGGGCACTCTCTACTCTGGTGTGGATGATGCTTCTCACGTCGAGCATCCTGACATATTATTCGATCAACACTCCTACCCACTCATTTCACGGACATACCATCCTGGCACTCCGGGGTCGGATCGCTGGCTGGCTGTCGATCTTCCTTCGCCGTTTAGGAAAGCTTATAGCTCGATTAAATGCTGTATGCATCGTTGCCATTGGGGTTTTACAGTTCAGTAACGTCTATGATCGGTGTTACTGTAATAGCAGCGTTACGGGACTTGGCAAGCATGCGTACAATGTTATCGCTCCAGATCATGGGGGGAGCATGCGTACTGCATGGATTGGCGGTTTCTTTCTTGCTGCGGGAGCCGCGATGGTATTCGCGGGATTTGTGACGCTCTTCATTGACCCACCACTCCCACCATAAGAAGGTAATAGGCCTTACATTTCCATTCTCCTAGTTGTGTTGTGAGGATAACTGATCTCACACGATCCTGTGTGACATCCGGGCTGAAATACCTTCTTGTAGTTTTCTTGGAAGTGGATCGGACAAGGAATATTCTAATTACCAATATTTACTATCTTTCCTTACTAATGTCGGACTTAGCGAGTATATACATTTTTGGGCTTAATTGCAGACAGTATAGTGTATCGTGCCTCTTTCAAGTGCGAGCCGAACACCGAGTCCAAATGAAGTTTAGTAAACAGATTCGTAGTAATGGACTAGTAGCCCATCCTTCCTTTAACATCATTATCGGTACAAGATCCCTTGACCGAATGATCACTGCTCATGTTTTTCATGCAGTTGAACTTGCTTTACTAGCATACGATGAAAAATGAGCCTAAAAATGATCATCCTATGGATAAGTTAGGCCTCCCAAAGTTAAACATCGTCTGCGTATGACGATAATTATGCTATCGGATGAAGAAATCAAACTACTCCGAGTTCGAAGGAACTGACAAAGCCGGACCTCTATCGCCGACAAGTTCCACTCACGGGCACAGGAAAATTCGCGTGGCAGGTTGCGTGCGTTGCGTGCACGTCCATGAGCTTGCGTGCACTTGCGTGGCGCGCAGCCTGCATGCATAGAATATTGATGTGCACTTGCGTGCGCTCAATCAGGCCTCGCGTGCACCTGTACAGGAGTTTAGATTATGAAATAGGTATCTATGTTGAACTAAGACGTCATGTTGTGGGGACTCAAATGACTCGGACAGAGTCTGACAGACGCATAACGACAGGATCTAAATTGTGTAGCATAGGCTCATAAATACAAAAGATGTCGTAGTCTGAGTGAAAGGCACAAAATTGCCTACCGAAACCGTTCGCCC
>Ga0307517_10011302_pt1 | contig 12386 bp, 19 predicted proteins | sample 23_EM_MG_FD_194515 | JGI IMG/M metagenome (GOLD analysis project Ga0307517, IMG submission 194515) | Populus trichocarpa ectomycorrhiza microbial communities from riparian zone in the Pacific Northwest, United States - 23_EM | ecosystem: Host-associated > Plants > Roots > Unclassified | place...
AGTAGAAGTCGCGAAGACATTATCGCGTAGTACCTGGACCAATATTAATGGGGTAACAGCCCCATATAATCATTAAGTACTAGATCTATCTTTGGATCTGTCGAGTATGAGGACAATTCGAACGCAGGCATGAAAAATAAGATGCGGTTCACGAACAGGAGGGTGAGGTTGCTGTAAGTGACCCCTGATTTTATTAATTATGCTTGTCAGCCCTTCACTATCCAAGCCAGAACGTCATTCTTCGCGGGACCTCTTTTCGGACAGGTTTGTACCCGGTAGCGGTCGAGGTACATAGGTAATTGGATTATCTCGGATGGAAAATGAGTAAATTTAAAGGCAACGAAGGAGATTGAATGGATATACACGACACCCGAAGGTGTGCGAGGTAATCACAGTGTCAACTGCTCTATAAGGGCAGCTTACATGAAGTCATCCGCATTGGTACCAAAGTCATCCAACGCTTCGTCGTAAATCCCAGTATCCCTATAATTGGAGACGAAATAAATTTATGTTTCCTGAGTGCTCGGAATATAGTTGAACACATGCCTTGCCGAAACTTTGGCGCCCGCCAGTCCTGGTTTGCTCGCAGCCTTGGGTTTCTTCTTGCCACTCTGCTTGTCTCTTTGTTCCTTTTGCTTTTCATTGGCGAGGGTTGTAAGGCTGCTGGCGACTTTGCGAACTTCGACATCTTTGAGCGGCAACGCAAGTGCGCGAGCATGATGTTCAACGAATAAAGGGTAGAGAGGTTTCGTTTGATGGCGTTTGATCACCAACTCGATTATCCTGTCGGATAGTTGGACGAAGTCCTCTTTTGTACGCGGTTGGAATGATATCAGGGAATCCAACTCGGAGGAAGAAGTTCCTAGTGTTTCGTCAAGTGAGGAAAGATCTGGCATGATCTCAAAACCCACCACCGAGAGCGGCCGCGCCCAAGAGTTCGGCGGCGTTATTGAGATCGGCTTTAAGTTCTCGCTCTTTGTCTCTGCGAGCTTGTTCTCGAGGGTCGAGGACAGCGTCCGAATCATATTCCGAACCATCCACATCTTTCTTTGCTGCTTTCTCTGCCTCTATTTCTGCGAGTTTGGCTTTAAAGGTGCCCTTTTTTCTCGGAGGGGCAACAGGCGCAGGTTTCTCCTCCTCCGACTCTTCCTCTGAGGATTCTTCCCAGTCGCTCTAGAATATATATGATTCAAGATACATAAAGGACATAACTCGGGCCAATTGCTCACCACAGGTTCAGAGTCCTCTTCGTCCTCTCCTTCCCATTTCCCTTTACCAGGGGCGATGGGTTTCTTCACGGGAGGAGCTGCAGATGCAGTTTTGATAGCTGGATTTGAAGTTTTTCCTTTTGTTGAGGGTTCACTGTCTGATTCTTCTGTAATTGTGGTTTTTTTGTGAGCCATTCGCTGATCATCAACGAGAAAAGATAGAATGACTTTACCCCAGTCCGACATTGGAGATGGCGAGGGTATTGGGATTTTTTCACAGAGAGGAAGTGGAACAAGATGCAGATATTGTTATCAAATCTAGAGGAGATCGGGTCCAGGGTTTCTTGCCTCTTTCGGCAATCTCCGTCAAATCACGCCCCTTCTCTCCTCAATGTCTCCAACAGTGTCAAGGTGCTCTCCCCTCCTTCTTTTCCCATTTTCGCGTATCTGATCATTATCTGATCCTTCGAGTGCCCGGCTTATTCGCCTCGCACTTCCTTTGGTCAAGACACATGGCTTTACGCGCGAAGCCCTCGCGCGTTCTGTCCTCGAGTTGCCTCCAAGCGAGGCCCATTCCGAACCACTTTCGGAGACAGCTGTATCGGCTCTGTTTGGCAATGGGGATCTCCCAAGGCGGACGTTAATTCAAGCATGGCTTCAGGATGGCCTCAGACATATGGCATCCGTTCCTGGCGCTGGGCGACCCACTGCGAATACGACTCCAGATTGTCGTGTCGACTCTGAGAAGAAGGCAACCGTGGGGGATGTTCTCCGGGCACGTTTGGAGTACAACGAACCCGTGCTTCCTTATCTACCAGAAGTACGTTGTGGAGGCTTTTCTGACTCGTTAGGTAACCGTCTAATTCGAAATAGGCATTTTCCCTTCTAGCCTCCCCATCCTCCGGTGTTCCGCCTTTGGATCCTACAAAAGCCATCACGCACGCATTTCACGTTGCAGATGAGGCCTGTCATATTACGGGAGATAAGTCATTGCAAGTAAGAGTGCTTTTGAACTTCGCCTCCCACAACTCTACAATTTTTCCCAGCTAGACTGGTATGGCAGACGCGTATCTTTGGCCGCTGCGTACGCAGCGTCAGGTTTGTGCAAATGATTTATCCGTCGCTCCTCGCACCTTATAGTATCTTCATAGAGTTGCATCAGTTCACCTCTCCTCAAACTGCGTATTCATTCCTTGACTCCCTCCTCACAACCTCTTCTACCCTCAGATCCTCCCTTGATGAAGTCGACTTATATTCCTCATATATTTTCAAAAGTTGGAGAGCGATCTTCAAGAGCTCGGGCATATTCTGAGGGATTCCTATACCAAGAAATATATATATACGTAGTAATCTATTTGATGTCCGAGATGTCCGAACCTAACTTTACATATCTGACACGATGGAAACCTCTCGACCGCCAAAGCAATTGAAACATCGACCGACACATAATGGCGTCGAATAATTTGCCGTCTCACCCACTGAAAACCGACCCACCACCCAATTTCTTCTCCGACTACTCCGTCGTTCTCTCGGTACCCTTGCAGGACGCATTCACGACCCTCGGGACTTCAGAAGGCCATGAACGTGTATGCCGTCTATCAAAACTCTGCTCGGGCTTTGAACTCTTCCAGAGAGATGAATTGACCCTTCCTCTAACGACATACCCCGAAGGAAAAAAGCTATGTGATGTGGGCGTCCGCACTACACCGGCAACCGTCGGAACCCAGGCCGAGGTTCCAAGTGAGCAAGGGAGCACAATTACCCGACAACACTTTATGATGGAAGAAACTGTGCCCCTTTTGTTCGGGATTTTCAAAAACAAAGTGCAACTGACTGGAACACTTTCTTGGGATGACTCTGCACTCTCCGCCGCCTCGTCTTCACCATCTTCACGTACTCTAGAAGCGCTGTACGAGACAGTCTCAAATGGCGGCATTGTCGTGTGGAAATTACGCACATTCTCTCAGGAAGGTGATGATCCCAACAAAACGAGGGTGACGGAACGGATTGAAGGTTGGGCGCCGTTGTTGCTCAAGTGGATTGTGCAGAGCGAGGCGACAAAGGCTCATAGGTGCGCATCTTATATTTGATCAATGAGCAGAATGTTGAATCGCGCGTGTTTCAAGGGCTCACATGGACCTGTATCATACTCTTTTTCAATGAGACTCCAGCGAAATTAGGTTTTTTCCCATTCTACCTGCTGTTTCCTTGTAGTCCCTCCCGCAAGGGTCTATACCCACTCTGACTCGTCAAATCATAATTCCTTGTCATTCAGGCCTTGAAATGCGGTTAAGAGATTGTTCAAAATACGACTGCTTGTACCTCCGGCCAAGTTAAAGCGTCCCCTTGACGTGACCTCAGGACCACATGAAAAGACCACCCATGGATATATATGTCTATTATCAGCTTTGAACGCTTTGAACGCTTTCCTGACATTACCAAGAATGGTGGGTCAAAGCGTCTGCCACCCAAAGCATCACAATTGAAACCACCTCGCAGCTTGTGTCGGAAAAAGCGCCTCTGTGACTCTCGTATATAAATTATGTCGCTAAACCCAATTTCTCATCAACTCCTCCCCAGCATCCTGATATCAAGTGAGTGGCCAATTCCAATTTCCTCCCATAACTCCAGATCTGACGACGGTGCAAACAGTAACCATGTCCTCCCGATCTTACATCGATTCTCACCAGTACCTTCACGCACACAACACCAAGATAGGGATTGTTCTCTACAGACAAGACCATCCTAGTTCACCCTTGTGGGCGTTAGGCTTTCATCACGACAGCTACGACGCAGACGAGGTGTGCATTCGTGGCATATACGCCAGACAAAAGGGTGCGGAATGGAGATTGCGGGACAGTGAAATCGAAAATTACCCTATCCGCGACGACGAACGCGTCCTCGGCGTGATTCACGTAGTAGACCTCCCGTGGTCACCCAAAGAGTTTGATAAGTACCTTCGTCGCTTTGGGCCGAAGAAAAATAACGACGATCCAAGCAAAGGCGCTTTGTGGTCCCACAGCTCTTGGGTGATCCGGGCTTTGGCCTACTTAGAGTATGAAGACTATTGCAAGTTTCCTTGCTTGGCTCAGTACTTTCTTCCTTTCGTGAGGGAAGAGCGAATTCCAGTTCTCCGAGATATACAGAAGAGGAACGGGAAGGTTGTAGTTATTAAGCTAGATCCCCCCAATTGAAACGGGCCGTAAAATATACTCACTGGGATATGGCGTATATATAATTAGGTAGCGACAATGACTCGGATACTATATAACAATCTTCATGATATACTCAGAGTGTGGAGATGGTTATTCAAATGGGTTTACTCAAAATTGGGCCACCTTGGACTCCACATGTTGGGGCCATCGGAAGATTTTCCAAAGGACCAATGGAAAATCCGGTGGCCCATATTGTGTCACGGTTGTGGGGCCAATTTCAACAATGTCAGATAAAAGATGTCCATTATGTCCCGCTGATTTAAAAAGGAGGGCGGTTGGACCAGCGCATGTACCGTCCTCACAATCCCATTTTGAAATCCCAACGGTGCGTCGATTTCAACAAACGCATTTCTTCGAGGTTGGCTCATACTATGCTGGATCAAGATTCAGAATATGCCTCTCAAGGTTGGGATTGCATTCTACATCCAGGAAGGCAACAACCGCGCAGGGCCCCCACACTGGGCACTCGTAGCTCACCCTATCAGTTATTCCGCACCGGATGTCATGGTGTTCCAAATCCGTCAAGTGTTACCCTCCTCTTGGTCCCTGGCTCATACCGTTTGTTCTCTCTCTAACACTTCGGCTTTACTTGGTGTCTTGCACGTTGCGGAAATTTCGATGACCTCTGTTGCCCTGAACCAGTTCGTGGCACAATTCCCCGCCACCAAGAACGGCGACGATCCCAGTGGAATTCCTGTTTGGTCTTGTGAGAATTGGGTGATCAGAGTCTTGCACCATTTATCGCAGACGACTATCCCGGTTCTGCGGCTTCCTGTGCAGACCAATCTTATCTATGGCCATGCATCTAGGCGGGCCAGGACGCTTCGCACAGCCCCAAAGAACGCGCAGAATCACTTCGCCGTTTTGCCTCTCGATGGCTACTAGAAGTATTCATGTAATTCACTTACTCCTGTATCACAATATGGTTTTCTCTGCGAAATAGATGTTTGTGTTCTTGCCTTTTTGGGCTATTAATGATCAATGATCCTCAACTCAATCATTGATCGAGATTCATTAGATCTCGAGCATGATCGAGGGTATTATCTCATTGTGCATGAAATCAGTGCCTACAAGATGGTGATACAGATCCACTTTCTACTTGAAGTTGGTGCAGTCCTGGCATCCAAGAGTTATGCAGGTTCTTGGCGCCTCAAAAAAAAAAAAAGAGAGAAGTCAACCTTGTAGCAAGTGCATAACTCGCCAATGGTTCACGTTGCTACAGTTGTTGCTGGAAGGAGAATGGCGGAACGGTGGCATTGAAAGCGGGTCTGGCGGCGAAGAGGAAATTTAAGAGTCCTGCACCTGGGATGGGGATCTCCTTTTTTTGCCTGCAAAACGTGGGTCGATTTCTGTGGAATTTATCCAGGAATATATTCAGGCACTTACAATTCACGAACTGGAAGGAGGGATTGGAAGATAGAATTGAAGATGGTGAGCATTAGTAGATGCAATTCCTGGGTGAGGGAATGAACGCACCGCGGATGATGAAATTAGCAAGAACAGCAATGAAGAGGGCAATGCTGAGGAAAATGGGACCAGCGAGGGCATCTGGGAAACCTTAAGCGACAGAGGGAGCGCGATGAACATACTAACTCACCGAAGTGCCCTGGGTCCCGACGACGAATCATGCTGATGCGGTATTGATAGAGGCCATAACCATAAATCTACAAATGGCAAGTCAGGAGGATGGAAACGCTTTAGAGAAGGGTACTTGCGAGTACACAGATGCTAATGAGAGCATAGACATAGGCAAAATTTCGGGCGATATCGTCCTTGGAGGCGTTGAATAGCCCAATTGATAGGGCAGCTAGAAGTACGGACATGCTGAGCCAAGATATCCAAGCTACCAGGCGGGCAAATGAGGTTATAAATAGAAAAGATAGGTCCTAACGCTCACTTCGCTCGTTCGCAAACCACACCTTGCCTTCGACCTTGACGGATGTCGGAATCTTCTTAGGTACATGGACATTGGGCGGCAACGAATTGATGGAGTGGTAGTCGCGAACAGCAGGGAGCTGACCACTCTCGTTTGCGGAGGTTTCTGGGATGTTGTCGGCACGAAGATGTCGGACAGGGCGTTGTACCTTGGGAAGCGAAGCTAGGGCGCTCTGGGAGAAGGGCGAGAAGATAGCGTGAAAAGATCTGCGGACATGCGCTCGGGATCGCCTTCGGCCATGGTCGGAGGGAGCAAGTTCAAACGGCTTATTTTCGGAGTTCGGAACGTCCCGACCCAGAACAGGGTGACATCATCTAGAATACTCTGGACCTTTCCATGCAAGGACAATAAATACTCTTAGTTGCAACTTGCATTCATTACAATGGGCGCAGACTACTACAAACTGCTCGGTATCTCAAAGACCGCAACAGACGATGAAATCAAGAAAGCCTACAAGAAAATGGTTAGTTTCTTTATCATACGCTCTCGATCGTCTTCGCTCACACTATCTCAGGCCCTGAAATGGCACCCTGACCGCAACAAAGGGTCTGAGGAAGCAAATCAGAAATTTAAAGAGGTATATCTCCTTCCTTTCACGGACGCAAACCATCATAACGTCTGAGTCATCAAATTAGATATCAGAAGCCTTCGAGGTTCTAAGCGACAGCAACAAGCGCGCTGTTTATGATCAATTCGGCGAGGAGGGCCTCAAAGGAGGAGGGCCATCGCCAAGCGCAGGTGCACCAGGAGGCGCAGGATTCTCTGGGTTCAGTGGCTTTCCTGGGGCCGGAGGTCCTGGAGGAACGACGTATACATTCACATCATCGGGGCCAGGTGGTTTCGGAGGTGGTAGCGGATTCAACCCAACCGATCCTCAGAAGATTTTTGAGTGAGCTCTTCGCTTCTGTGACCAAAGTTGTTTATTAACTGTCTACCTCCAGAGAAATGTTCGGTGGCGGCATATTTGGTGGGATGGGAGGGATGCCAGGGATGCCAGGGATGGGACGCGGCAATACTATGTTCACCGATCAAGACCATGATATGGGTGGCTTCACCTCATTTTCTTCTTCTTCTGGAATGCCTGGGGGCAGTCCTCGACAACGACCAACCCGCGCAGGTACCCAACCACAGTTCGGAAAGCGTGCACCATCTCCTGCCAAATCGGAAAAACCCTCCGAAATCGTACGACCCCTGAAGGTCTCCCTAGAAGATCTATATAATGGGGCTGCGAAACACCTCAAGGTCGGACGAAAGTTGCGGGACGGTACTACCGAGGACAAGGTGTTGGAAATCCAAATTCATCCAGGATGGAAGAGCGGGACCAAAATACGTTTCCCCCATGCCGGCAACGAGCAACCGAACGGTGAAGGACAAGACTTGGTATTCGTGGTGGAGGAGAAACCCCACGAGGTCTTCAAGCGCGAAGGGAATGATCTATCCGCGAACCTCAAAATTCCTCTCGTGGAAGCGCTTGCTGGACCTCCTGGGGGCGTCGGGAAGCTGGCGAAAACATTGGAATTGTTGGACGGGCGAAAACTGCAGATAGCCGTTCCTATGGGCATCGTCAAGCCTGGGCAAACCATGACTATCTCTGGGGAGGGAATGCCAATACGTAAAGATGGGGTTGTGCAGAAGAAGGGAGACCTTCTCGTACAATGGGATGTTGTCTTCCCAGACCGATTAACACCTGCACAAAAGGAAGGAATACGGAAAATCTTGGTTTAATCCATCGATACTCCACCTCGCCCCCCCACTTTTGGACCTCCCGCTTCTTATCTATAGCTACCCATGATAGATACCCGTTTCATTCGCAATTGTATCCTAATCATCTGCATCTAACCACATTTAGTTGACATACTCTCCAAGTCACGCCGTTGAGCATTGAGCACTAAGCGGCCTAATCATGTAGATATCCTGGTATTCTACGTCTTGTATCCTACTGCCCATTCCCCAACCAACCTTAAGAGTATGATTTGCTTTCATTTATATTTATTGGGACTAGAGTACATATTAAGTAGCTTGTGGTTTAGTTTAAGAAAAATACACATTCTTCAAATGGTCGTGTTCTATATTATCGATTACAATGTTTCCTCGGTGTTCTTCAGTGAAGGTTCGCGTTCAAGGCACGATGGAAATCATCATTGATTCCGCGCATTCTCCGTGGTTACGACGGATTGGCGCCAAACGGCCACTTTACCCTGAACAAAGTTTCATTCCTGTTTGACGTTGTTTGGGGTTATGGGTCAACCTCTCACAAAGAATTTCAGATAAAAATCAAGTTTCACGAACTGAACTGAAACTGAAAGGAGCCGAACATATAGCAAAATATATTCTCTGCCACGAGGAGATTTGTATGAAACTTGAATTTCAGGTGAACATTATTTATTCCATTCATGTGCCGCGGTTGTTTTGATCTTCAATGAGATCTCCTAGTAAGCAAAGCAATCATACGGGCCAAGCATTGGCAGTAAAAAAGTACATGAAGAATTTGTAAAATACGACGCACCTTTCCCTCCTTCGGAGGAATCCAACCTGACGTTGCCTCTTTTCCACTTCAAAAATCATTTGGGTCGACGTCCCTGATCGTCACTTGATCGTCACCAAAATCGCCAACTTTCAGCTTGTATGTGTCCAAAACAAACCCAGTTGGATGTGAGAAGCTACGACCAAGATTGGTAGACTGAAGTCAATTTATGGAAGAAATTTTCGAGTAATTTTGATAATTTTTGATGAAAGAAACCACAGGATTTAATGCATGCATGCGTTATATATGTATATTGATACAAATTGGCGCACAACATAATGATTATGTCTCAGGGTGCACCTGAGTGCCAGAATATCTCCATTAAAGGCTTTGTGTTTAGGTATACAGGAATTGTAAGTAGATCCAGACATACATAGACAAAAGGACTTGAACATAAAAAGGAAACACATATGGGGAAAGGACATTATTTCCCAACCCGAATAGATACAAATGCATCGTTTGATCTCCATATCATCGGGAAGTAGGAGTGGGTCATTGATGCTCCGAATAGGTCAAACAAGCCCGCTGCCTGCCATCCTCACGGTGTCTCCAACGACGCGGATGACCTCGGCCCAGGCCTTGTTGAGGAAGCCAACCTCAACTCCTCCGGCCGCAGCCTGCAGCCGCCTCCTAACGAGCACCGCGTTCGAGGCAGAAGTTGTAGCGCCTACGGCCATTGTCGTGCCTCCCAGTCCCAGTAGTCGTTTCCTTCGTCTCATCCGCAGGACGAACGACAGTAGAGGTACGAGCACGAACAACAGCACAAAGGTTGTTACCCGGGCCCTCGTCAAATAAGGTGCCAAGGATGCACGGATAAGAGCATAAGTACTTGGCGCAGCTCGGGCCGACACTTGGTGACCCTGGTGAGACCGAGGAAGGGGAGAGTAGCTTGAACTCGTAGTTGAGAGAGTGCGCGATTTTGATTGTTGGCGGGGAGATCTGGGATTGCCGTTGGGTATTAGGGATGCATGAGCACCCCGAGGTGTGGCCGTTTCATTGGACGAAATGGAAGTTGAGGATGTAGAAGCTTGGGAGAGCTTTGTAAGGCCTGAAGGGGAGGTGGAAGGGCGGTTGCCTCGTGGAGTAGCAGGGACGATCGTGTGTGTTGAGGTTGTCGAGAGAGAAGAGGAAGATGACGAGGAAGATGAAGGGGCAGGAGAATAGCTGCGCGGCGATATTGGAGTCGGGGTAGAGAGTAAAGCGGGGGTGGAGTTGTATGAGCGCCGAGATGCCATCGCTTGGCTGTAGTGGATGTTCAATGATGTTTTAAGGTTCTGTTCATTGAATTTAACAAAGGTTTAAATTGAGATGGAGGAAAACAGTACCTCTCGGTGCTGTGTCGGCAGTTCGCTTTCGTAATCTAAAAATTCTTTCGCATAGTCCCACTGCTCTAACTTTGGCAGCACTTGGAGACAGTATAAATCGAGAACCTTCGCATATCCATCTCCTTCACTTTCTTGTGGCTCCAGAGGATAATTTGGCTCCCGACAGGCGAGCCAATCTTCAATAACCACACGACCAACGTCTGGCGCGTCTATTTTGAGGCTACTGTAGACCAATGTGGTCAGAACAGGTGACGGGAGGTATGCGGCGTTTAATGTAGCCTTTTGAGCAATCCCGGTATTGGGCGTGAATAGGGAGAGAGAACGAGAGTATATGGATGTTGCGAGGGCTTGGGGTGATTCAGATAGCATGGATCGCAATGATTCTGGCAGGGACTCAGTGGAAGAGGGGGGCGAGGTGTATAGCGTTGACTCCAGTGTAATCCGAAGGATGTCCCATTTTCGACGTTGATCGGACAGAAAGTCAGGGGCCGTTTTAGGAGGCTTTAGTATTGCGAAAGCAGACTGCAAGAGAGAGTATGTGAGGGTGATGTCACGATAAACGAAGGCTCTAGCTGCGCGGTTGTAGAGCGAGCGCAATGTTGCATTTGTGGATGACTGCGCCGTTGGTGAGGTCGGGGTGGAGGGCAATGGAGAGGATGGTTTGAGACCTGCTTTGAGCGGTAGTTGTGCGGCGAAAGGCGCTTTTGTGAACGTCGTCGTCGCGGTTGGCATTGAAGAGATGGGGTGAGGAGCAGACGAAGGAGAACAAAATATTGTAGCCGGCAACTGAATTTCACATGTACCCGGATTGGTCACTATTGGTCAACACGGTCCAAACAACTAAACGCTTTTGCCGCAAGCTAAGCTGCTATCACACATCGATCATATTGGACTACTCGCGGTGCTCACTACTCAATTCGATCCCTGAGCAAGTTACACAACAACGACCTCGCGGCCTGAGACATTTATTGGTAGTTTCTGGCCCACTTTTCTGCACCTGCTCTCAGTCGAGGGGGAACTGGAGGAGCTTCGTTAGCACTCTAAGCCGTTTGAATCACCCTACTCTACCAAATTCAAGTAACTACGAATTTCCTTCGATTATAACCCCGTGTCGATCTCTCGAACACCGACCGAGCTCTTGGGCTTCGTTGCAGCTTTCATTGATGGTTACAATCCTCGAAAGAAACCCTCCTTGTGCCTTGGTCCTCCAGGCCTGTTCATGGACCTAAACTTTGGGGTTCTCTATCTCTTTAATCCTGGCACCTTCATTTCTCGAATCCACCTTGATGTTGGCATGGCATGTTATTCGTTTCATCGAGAGTACGTCGAAGGCTGGCGGAAACTAACTATTCCAGAACGCTATCTTGTCAAAGAGGAAGTCATGCAAATGGTCTCTTCTCTCCATCTTGGTGATCTTCAAGTTCTGCATCTTCTGTATGGCATTCTGCCATCTGAATGCTGCTCTTCCACACCACATCGTATAGAGTTTTCGTGGTCTTGAGCACCTTCATAATTTTTTCGGAAGGCCCTGTACACGTAGGCAATTCATAACGCCTACGTTCCGTTTTTTTCCGCCATCCCTCAAAATTTCCGCTCATGAGCGGCGCAGCGACACCATGCATGCAATGGCCCAGGCCGTTACCCCTCGCATCGGCTTCGGACTAGGAGCACAACCAGTTCTGGTCGCGTACATGACCAGCCATGAGTAGAAGAGGCATGACGTAGCCGATGTACGTGAAAAAGAGTAACTTCCATTTACCTACTTGCTCCGTTGTTCGTAATCTAAATGCGATACTTACAAGATACTTATCGGCCGTATTGACCATCGCGGGTACAAATACCGATGATCGAATCAGTGTTGTTGACTCGCAGCATGCCGTAAACCACATCGGCTAAAAAAAACATGTGGGATAGGAATTTAGATGGATGCTTACACTGTACATTCCTCTCGCCTCTACCTAGCTTCTCGTGGACCAGGCCTCAGAGCCTATGTGTTTATAATGAAAGGTGGCGAAAGTAACCCTTACAAAGGATGGTCAGGCGCGTGTTGGCCATGAGGCGCGCAGTGCTGCAAAATGGGGGGGAGCGCCGACTCCATAGGACACATGCAGGTAAAACAGGATCTTTCATCACCGCCTTTTCCCTGAGTCATTCTGTATTTTGACGCACAAGAAATTT
>Ga0307517_10011303_pt1 | contig 12386 bp, 8 predicted proteins | sample 23_EM_MG_FD_194515 | JGI IMG/M metagenome (GOLD analysis project Ga0307517, IMG submission 194515) | Populus trichocarpa ectomycorrhiza microbial communities from riparian zone in the Pacific Northwest, United States - 23_EM | ecosystem: Host-associated > Plants > Roots > Unclassified | place...
GGCCTCGGCGGCCTCGCGGCGGACCGTGACGACGCGCTGGATCAGCGTGACCAGGCTGCCGACTGCGACGATCCACAGCGCGACGGGCAGCAGCCACTGGATGCCCGGGACGCCGAACTTGTGCAGGCCGGCGAGACCGCACGCGACCAGCGAGATCACGAGCCGCTCGGCCCGCTCGACCAGGCCGTTGACGGCGACCGGCAGGCCGATCGACTCGCCGCGCGCCTTGGTGTACGACACCACCTGGCCGCTGGCCAGGCAGAAGATCGAGACGGCGCACAGGGCGATGTTGTCGCCGCCGCCCGCGTACCAGAGGGCCAGGCCGCCGAAGACCGCGCTGTCGGCGACCCGGTCGAGCGTGGAGTCCAGGAAGGCACCCCAGCGGCTGGAGCGGCCCAGCTGGCGGGCCATGTTGCCGTCGACGAGGTCCGAGAACACGAACAGCGTGATCACGACCGTGCCCCAGAAGAACTCGCCCATGGGATAGAAGACCAGCGCGCCCGCGACCACTCCGGCGGTGCCGAGGAGGGTGACCGTGTCGGGGCTGACGCCCCGGCGGATCAGAAATGCGGCGAACGGCGTGAGGACACGCGTGAAGAATGCACGCGCGTACTTGTTCAGCATGGCCTTCCCGAGGGTCGGTGTCGCCGCGCGGCCCCTGCTGGCCACCGGCTGGCCCATCGTAGCCACGCGCGCGCGTGGGCGACGGCCGGGCACCCGCGTGCCCATGTTTTGAATGGCTGCGGCACGACGCGAGGCCATCGGTGTCACGGCCGGATCGCGTCCGCTGTATGGACGCACCGTGACGGGAGTGGAAAGCTCGAAGCACCGCGGGCGTCATCGGAGCCGCCACCGCACGCGGCTGCGTGTGTCCGCGCCCACAGTGACCTCACCGTGTACGGGAGGCAAGGCCATGGGCGACAAGGCGAACGCACACCCCGGAGCCGCCGGCAGGGCTACAGCGGCCGACCACCCCGCGTCCGTACGGAATGTGGTGCTGGTCGGCCACTCCGGATCGGGCAAGACCACTCTGGTGGAGGCCCTCGCGCTGACCGCGGGGGCGGTGAACAGGGCGGGCCGCGTGGAGGACGGCGGCACCGTCTCCGACTACGACGAGATCGAGCACCGGCAGCAGCGCTCGGTGCAGCTCTCCCTGGTGCCCGTCGACTGGGACGGGTACAAGGTCAATCTTCTCGACACCCCCGGGTACGCCGATTTCGTCGGCGAGTTGAGGGCCGGTCTGCGTGCGGCGGACGCGGCCCTCTTCGTCGTCTCGGCCTCCGACGGCGTGGACGGCTCGACCCGCATGGTGTGGGAGGAGTGCGCGGCGGTCGGCATGCCGCGCGCCATCGTCGTCACGCATCTGGAGTCGGCGCGCGCGGACTTCGAGTCGATGACCCGGTACTGCGCGGAGGCCTTCGGCGCGGACGACCCCGACGCCGTACTCCCGCTGTATCTGCCGTTGCACGGCGTGCCGGGGCCGGACGGGCACGCGCCCGTGAGCGGTCTTGTCGGGCTGCTGTCGCAGAAGGTGTTCGACTACGCGTCCGGGGAGCGCAAGGAGTCGGAGCCCGGGCCCGACCAGCTGCCGCGGATCGAGGAGGCCCGCAACCGGCTCATCGAGGGGATCATCGCGGAGAGCGAGGACGAGACCCTCATGGACCGCTATCTCGGCGGCGAGGAGATCGACGTCAAGACGCTGATCGGCGACCTGGAACGGGCCGTCGCGCGCGGGGTGTTCTTCCCCGTGCTGGCCGCCGCTCCGGCCGCGGAGGGCTCCCGGCAGGGCCTCGGCACGGTCGAGCTCCTGGAGCTGATCACCGGCGGCTTCCCGACCCCGCTGGAGCGCGCGGCGCCCGGGGTCACCACGGTCGACGGCAGGGCGCGGGAGCTCAAGGCGTGCGACCCGAACGGGCCGCTGGTCGCCGAGGTCGTGAAGACAGCCTCCGACCCGTACGTCGGCCGGGTCTCCCTGGTGCGCGTCTTCTCCGGGACGCTACGGCCCGACGCGACCGTCCATGTCTCCGGGCACGGGCTCGCCGACCGCGGGCACGAGGACCACGACGTCGACGAACGCGTCGGCGCCCTGTCCGCACCCTTCGGCAAACAGCAGCGGCCGCTCACGCACTGCATCGCGGGCGACCTCGCGTGCGTGGCGAAGCTGGGCCGCGCGGAGACCGGCGACACGCTTTCGGCCAAGGACGATCCGCTGCTCATGGAGCCCTGGGAGATGCCCGACCCGCTGCTGCCGCTCGCCATCCAGGCGCACAGCAAGGCCGACGAGGACAAGCTCTCGCAGGGCCTGAGCAGGCTCGTCGCCGAGGACCCCACCATGCGCCTGGAACAGAACCAGGACACCCACCAGGTCGTCCTGTGGTGCCTCGGCGAGGCCCACGCGGACGTCGCCCTGGAGCGGCTGCGCAACCGCTACGGCGTCCAGGTCGACCTCGTGCCGCACAAGGTCTCCCTACGGGAGACGTTCGCCGCCAAGGCGCAGGGGCGCGGCCGGCACGTCAAACAGTCGGGCGGGCACGGGCAGTTCGCGATCTGCGAGATCGAGGTCGAGCCGTTGCCGGGCGGCACGGGCATCGAGTTCGTGGACAAGGTCATCGGGGGCGCGGTGCCGCGGCAGTTCATCCCGTCGGTGGAGAAGGGCGTAAGGGCCCAGGCGGCAAGGGGAGTTGCGGCCGGCCATCCGCTTCTGGACGTACGGATCACGCTCCTGGACGGCAAGGCGCACTCCGTGGACTCCTCGGACGCCGCGTTCCAGACGGCCGGGGCGCTCGCCCTGCGGGAGGCCGCGGTCGACGCGAAGATCCATCTCCTGGAACCGGTGGCCGAGGTGACCGTGCTGGTCGGCGACGACTACGTGGGCGCGGTGATGAGCGACCTGTCCGGGCGGCGGGGCCGGGTGCTCGGCACCGAGCAGACGACCGGTGGGCGCACGCTGATCCGCGCGGAGGTGCCGGAGATAGAGATCGGCCGCTATGCCGTGGACCTCCGCTCCCTCTCGCACGGCACGGCCCGCTTCAACCGCGCCTACGCCCGCCACGAGCCGATGCCTCCGCAGATCGCCGAGCGGATCCGCGAAGAGGCGGGCGACGCCTAGCAGTTGATGCCGTGGGGCTCACTTGTGGCGTGCGACGACCCACAAGTGGCCCAAACGGAACGCTTTCTTCCGGGTTGGCGGGCAGCTTCGGCTGTCCGCCGACGGATGTCAGTGATGGCCGATACGCTGATGACCTGATCAACAGGTGTGCGGAGCACGGAAGTCGGGAAAGCCGCAGAAGCGGGAACAGCGGCGATCGGGGGCGGGAATGACCGTTGACAGCGGTTACGCGGACATCTTTGGACCACAGGTGCCGCGTACCGGCGACGAGGGGCAGACGGCGACCTTCGCGCTGGCCTCGGCGGCCTACCGGGACAACCCGGTCGCAGACATCAAGAAGGCCGACAACGAATGGCACCAGACGGCCGTCAACGAGGGCAAGTGGGCGTCGCTGTTCCGCCCCAACCTCGGTGAGGCGTTCTCCGGAGCCGTGATCGCCCGCATGCTCGGCGCCGGCCGCAAGCCGCTCATCCAGTCGTTCGGCACCGAACCGCAGGCCGTCGTCGAGCACGCCCTGGCGGCCAACAACATCCGCCGGGCCCGGGACAACAGGCTGTCCACGATCATGGTCCTGTGCGGCGTGCTGTTCCTGCCCGGACTCATCGTCTGGCTGCTGGTCTTCCAGCTGCGCAGCCTGGTCGACAAGCGCACCCAGACCAACAAGCGGGCCGGCGCGATCGCCACGACCCTGCTCGTCGCGGTGGGCGCCGTCGCCGTGATCTTCCTGATCAAGATGCCGTTCCACGGCTTCTGGTCCTGGTACGCACGCGCGTGCGTCGTCCTGCCCGTCGTCGGCTGGCTGTGGGCCAAGCAGGTCTGCGAGAAGACCGCGAAGGATCTGCGCGGGCGCTGGGACAGCCTGCTGTCGGGCAGCAGCGTCGGCGCCAAGGTCCCCGAGGCGGTGCCGACCAGCCCCGGCGAGACCCAGGCCGAGCAGCTCCGCCAGTCCCTGGCCAAGCTCAGCGCCGAGCAGCAGTCCAACTCGGTCTTCTACGCCGGGCCCAAGGGCATCCTCGGCATGGGCACCCGCTGGGGCAGCTGGCAGCTCGCCGAGGACCTGATCGCGCGCGACGAGAACCGGGAGATCCACCCCTTCCGCAGCTGGGACGTCATCCGCAACATCCACGACGACCTGCGCATGCTGGAGCGGAACACGATCAACACCGGCGGCTTCCCGAAGGCGACGGTTCGGCACTGGATCGTCACGCCGATCGGCGAGGGCGCCAAGGCCGTGTCCCGGCCCGACGGCACGGACGTCGAGGCGTACCAGGTCAAGTCGCACGCGATACAGGACATCTGCAACAAGCAGCAGTTCGGCGCCGGCGACCGGCACTACCTGGGCGTCCAATGGACGCTCTGGGAAGGGCAGTTGGTCATCACCATGATGATCACGGTCACCGTGCTGCACAAGACGCTGCGCATCGAGATCACCGGGCACGCCCTGGGCCCCGTGAACTCCCTGTTCACCGGCAAGTCCGAGGCCCCGACGAAAAGCGTCCAGAAGACCTTCAAGCCGTGGGAGAACCGCAGCGTCAAGCTCCCCCTCGTCCCCACCGACGAGGTGGTGCGCCTCGCGGTCCGCGCCCCGATCACCTGGTACCCGCCACTGCTGAACTGGCTCGGCGGCTCCATATCCCTGCCCGAGCCGTTCGGCCTGCGGCACGCCTGGGCCGACCAGCCCTGGCGCCACCGCTTCATGGCGGACGACGCGCTGCGCGCCGCGACACCGGTCCTGCGCGTGGTGCACGCCGCGGCGATCCGCGTCCTCGACGAGAACGGCGTCAACACGGACAAGTTCAGCAACCGCTCGTCGGTCCTCAGCGGGGGCGTACAGGACGTGTCACCGAGGAAGGCCGACGTATATGACGCGTAGCTGACTGGACGATCGCGTGGCTCACACCGTGGGCCACGCGTCCGCCAGCATCTTCCGCGTATCCGCGAGGAGTTGGGGCAGCACCTTCGTGTGGCCGACCACCGGCATGAAGTTCGTGTCGCCGCCCCAGCGCGGGACGATGTGCTGGTGGAGGTGGGCGGCGATACCCGCGCCCGCCACGCTCCCCTGGTTCATGCCGATGTTGAAGCCGTGCGCACCGGACGCGGTACGCAGGGCCGTCATCGCCTGCTTGGTGAGGGCCGCGAGTTCCACGGTCTCCGCGTCGGTCAGGTCGGTGTAGTCCGCGACGTGACGGTAGGGCACGACCATCAGATGGCCGCCGTTGTACGGGTACAGATTGAGCACCCCGTACACCAGCTCACCGCGCCTGACGATCAGCCCGTCCTCGTCCGATTTCGCCGGGATCGAGCAGAAGGGGCAACCGTCGTCGGCACCGGGGCCGGTCGGCTTGTTCTCACCCTGGATGTAGGCCATCCGGTGGGGCGTCCAGAGGCGCTGGAACGCGTCCGGCGTGCCCACTCCGATCTGCTGCTCCGGCTCACTCGTCATGCAAGGAAGCATATGGCTTCGCCCGTTCGCGGCGTGTCGCCGGGGTTGCGCGAAACCCCTCCCGCGCCAAGCTGGGCCGATGGACGACGACAGCCGCAAGGCCCGCTGGGAGCAGCACACGGAGGTCCCCCTCGCCGTGGCGTCCCTGGTCTTCCTCGCCGCGTACGCCGTGCGCATCCTGGCCCACAGCTTGCCGGACACCTGGCAGGACCTCTGCCTCGCCGTGCTGTTCGCCGCGTGGGCGCTCTTCGCCGTCGACTACGCGGTCCGCTGGCGGCTGAGCGGGCAGCGGCTGCGCTTCGTCCGGACCCATTGGCTGGACACCCTGGTCCTGCTCCTGCCCCTACTGCGACCGCTCCGCGTCGTCAGGGTCTACGAGGCCGTGCAGCGCCGGCACGGACAACCCCGACTCGCCCTCCACGCGCGCGTGATCGTGTACGCCGGCCTGTCCACCGTCCTGCTGGGCTTCGCCGGCGCCCTCTCCGTCTACCACGAGGAACACGCGGCCCCGGGCGCGACGATAAAGACGTTCGGCGACGCCGTGTGGTGGACCTGCGCGACCTTCGCGACCGTCGGCTACGGCGACGTAGCACCCATCACCCCGCTCGGCCGCCTGATCGCCGTAGGAATGATGGCCATCGGCCTGGCCCTGCTCGGCGCGGTCACCGGAACCTTCGCCTCCTGGCTGCTCCAGGTCTTCACACGGGAGGACGACGAGAGGCCCCCGGGGATCTGAACTCCCCGAGGGCCTCCCAAAAGCAACAGGGTCAGACCTGCACCCGGTCCGCCACGACCTGCTCGATCTTCGCGATGGCGTCGTCGAACGCGATGCCGTTCTCCTGCGAACCGTCGCGGTAACGGAAGGACACCGTCCCGCCGTTCATGTCCTCGTCGCCGACGATGACCATGAACGGGACCTTCTGCTTCTGCGCGTTGCGGATCTTCTTCTGCATGCGGTCCGAGGACGAGTCGACCTCGACGCGCAGCCCCTTCTTCTTCGCCGCCACGGCGAACTTCTCCAGGTACTCGACGTGCGCGTCCCCGATCGGAATCCCGACCGCCTGCACCGGCGCCAGCCACGCCGGGAACGCACCCGCGTAGTGCTCGAGCAGTACCGCGAAGAACCGCTCGATGGACCCGAACAACGCCCGGTGGATCATGACCGGCCGCTGCTTGGAACCGTCGGGCCCGGTGTACTCCAGGTCGAACCGCTCCGGCAGGTTGAAGTCCAGCTGGACGGTGGACATCTGCCAGGTCCGGCCGATCGCGTCCTTCGTCTGGACGGAGATCTTCGGGCCGTAGAACGCGGCGCCACCCGGGTCCGGAACGAGCGGCAGCCCCTGCTTCTCGGCGACCTGGCGCAGCGTCTCCGTGGCCTCTTCCCAGACCTTGTCCGAGCCGACGAACTTCTCCGGGTCCTTGGTCGACAGCTCCAGGTAGAAGTCGTTCAGGCCGTAGTCCCGCAGCAGGTTGAGGACGAACGTGAGCGTCTTGTCGAGCTCGTCGGCCATCTGCTCGCGCGTGCAGTAGATGTGCGCGTCGTCCTGCGTGAAGCCGCGCGCCCGGGTCAGACCGTGCACGACGCCCGACTTCTCGTACCGGTACACGGTCCCGAACTCGAAGAGCCGCAGCGGCAGTTCACGGTACGAGCGGCCGCGCGCGTCGAAGATCAGGTTGTGCATCGGGCAGTTCATGGGCTTGAGGTAGTAGTCCACGCCCTCGTCGAGCTGCATGGGCGGGTACATGCCGTCGGCGTACCAGTCCAGGTGCCCGGACGTCTCGAAGAGCTTCCCCTTCGTCGCGTGCGGGGTGTAGACGAACTCGTAGCCCTCCTCCTCGTGCCGGCGCCGCGAGTAGTCCTCCATCGTGCGGCGGATGATGCCGCCCTTGGGGTGGAAGACGGCCAGGCCGGAACCGATCTGCTCCGGGATGGAGAACAGGTCCAGCTCGCTGCCCAGCTTGCGGTGGTCGCGCTTCTCGGCCTCGATCAGGAAGTCGAGGTGCGCCTTCAGCTCCTCCTTGGAGGGCCAGGCGGTGCCGTAGATGCGCTGGAGCATCGGGTTCTTCTCGCTGCCGCGCCAGTAGGCGGCTGCGTTGCGCATCAGCTTGAACGCCGGGATGTTGCGCGTGGTCGGCAGGTGCGGGCCTCGGCAGAGGTCCTTCCAGCACAGGTCGCCGGTCTTGGCGTCGAGGTTGTCGTAGATCGTCAGCTCGCCGGCGCCGACCTCGACGTCCGCGCCGTCGTCGGTCGACGCGGAGCCCTTGATGCCGATCAGTTCGAGCTTGTACGGCTCCGAGGCCAGCTCCTCACGAGCCGCCTCGTCGGTCACCACACGGCGCGAGAACCGCTGCCCGCGCTTCTGGATCTCCTGCATCTTCTTCTCGATGGCCTTGAGATCCTCGGGCGTGAACGGCCGCTCGACGTCGAAGTCGTAGTAGAAGCCGTCCTTGACCGGCGGGCCGATGCCCAGCTTGGCCTCGGGGAACAGCTCCTGCACGGCCTGCGCCATGACGTGCGCGGTGGAGTGGCGCAGGATGTTCAGGCCGTCGGCGGAGGAGATCTCGACGGGCTCGACCTCCTCCCCGTCCCTCACCTCGTACGCCAGGTCCTTGAGCTCTCCGGCCACGCGCGCGGCGATGATCGAGCGCTCGCCGGCGAAGAGCTCGGCGGCCGTCGTGCCCGTCGTCACCGTGCGCTCTTCCCGCTCGGAATCGCGTTGGATGATCACACGGACGTCTGACACGGGTCTCTCCTGACTACAGGGTGGATGCGGCGCCATACCGTGAGCGCGCGCAATAGGGGATCGTACCGACCCTACGGGCCCCACCGCGAAACGGTCGCCCCCGGGCCCAGGCCCGGGACCGGACCGGCCCCACTCCCCTGCGCTCCCTCAGTCCTCCCCGCTGCACGCCTCCTCGAAGAAGGCAGCACTCTCCCCGTGCCCCTGGATCGACTTCATCAGCCGGTCCCGCTCCGCCTCGTCCACCTGCACGGGTACGACCCCGGAGGCGCCGGTGAGCCGACGGAAGCCGCCCCGGCTCTCCAGCCGCCCGTGCACCCGCACCGGCAGCCCGACGAGGTGGGCGTGCCCGGCTATCCGGTACGACTCCTCGTCCAGGGTCATCCGGACGTGCCCGACCTCGGCGCCGGCGATCACCTGCATCCGTACCGTGCCCTCGCCGCGCGGCCCCGACCGGCGCATCCGCACCACCGAGCCGGTGATGCGCACGGGCATGGCCGGTTCCTCGCGCAGATAGCGGGCCCCGGCCGCGCGCAGCACGGGCAGGTCACCCGGCGAGAACTCGACGGCCTCGGCCTGCGCGGCACAGCCCTCGGGGACCCCCGCGCCGGGTGCCCACTCGACGGCGATCCGCGCGCCCTCGGTGCCACGCACCAGCGCGACGACAGCTTCGGTCAACTCCCGGCTGACGCCCGCCTCCACGGCCCCGTCGAAGGCGTCCATGCCGCCGGTGGCCCGCTCGTAGTCGATGGCCTCGCGGGTGGCGTACAGGGCCTGGTGGAGGCGTACGGCGAGGGCGCGGCCGGTGTCGACGGGGACGAACGCGGTGAGCTGACGGCCGCCGGGTGCGGAGCCGACGAGGACGTGGTCCAGGGACGCGGCGGCGGGGCGGCGGTGGCGGGCGCCGTAGTAGCCGGCACGCGCGCGGGTGGCGAGTGCGGCGGCGAGCAGCATCTGGCGGGCGGCGGCGCGGAGTTGCTCCTCCACGGTCCAGGCCGCGGCGCCGGCCGGTCCGGTCGGGATGTCGCGCCACCAGCGGATCTCGTCGCTCGGTACGGCGAGGCCGACGAGGACCTCGCGGGCGGAGGGGGTGTTGCTGCGGGCGAGCGCGATGAGTGCCTCGCCGAGGAGGTCGTCGCTGTCGGGGAAGGCCCGGCTCTCGGGGACCAGCAGGCTGATGCCCGAGCCGCCGGGCCCGGGTGGGGTCCAGCGGCCGTACCGTCCGGCGGCTCCGCCGCGGCGCTGCCAGCCGTGCCGGCGCAGCAGGGCGCCGAGGACGGCGGGGTCGACCTGGTCGGCTTCCGGCGCACGGTCCCACAACGTGCCGTCCTCGGGATGCGGTCGTACCGACCGCAGGTGTTCCTCGACCGAGCGGTGCCTCATGGCCTGCCTCCCGTCCCGACCCGCGTCATGATCTCGCACAGCGCCCGGTCGTCGAAGATGCGCGAGGTCGGTATCCGCACGGTGGTCCGGGTCCGGCCGGTGATCGCGTGACCGGCGAGGTTGACCCAGTAGCAGCAGTGCCGCAGGTCGAGCCGGTCGTGGCTGGCGCGCAGCCAGTCGTCCTGGGAACGCGGGACGAGCATCACGACCAGGATCTTGTGCACCGAGACCGGGGTGCGGGCGAGCTTGCGCAGATGGTCGTTGTCGAGCGTGAAGGAGAAGGAGCGTCCCGGCGGGTTCGGCGGGATCTGATAAGTGCACTTGAGCTGCACTTTTATCGTGACCTCGTCGTCCACCGTGTGCCCGGGCGAGCCGTGACTGACGTGCCAGTCGATGCCGTTGTCCGGAAAGGGTTGCGACAGCGAGCAGCCGGCCGCCGCGGCGACGGCGTGCAGATAGCCCACCTGCAGTGTCTCCATGCAGGCGGTGGTGGCGAGCGATCCGCGCTGGGGTGCCGTCCGTTCGGGCAGCAGCCCGCCCCGCTCGGGCTGCGCTATCACCATGGCCAACAGCCTTCCGAGTTCAGGTGAATTGCTGTGCTGAATGCCTGATCGGGTCGCTGAACTGCAAAGACCCGCACTCCTGTTGTGTCCTTCCGGCGTACGGCGCAAACAGCCCGGGTATCACCAAACAGGCAGAAGACGGTACGTCAGCTGCCGTGGGTGAACGAGGAGTTGTGTACGTATGACGTGCTGGTACGAGGGCCCGTTGGCCGCGTTCGACACGGAGACCACGGGCGTGGATGTGGAGACCGACCGGATCGTGTCGGCCGCGATCGTCGTCCAGGACGCCCCCGGCACCCGTCCCCGGGTGGCCCGGTGGCTGGTGAACCCGGGGGTGCCGGTGCCCGCCGGGGCGACGGCGATCCATGGACTGACGGATGAGCATCTTCAGCGCAACGGCCGCTGGCCCGCGCCGGTGATGCACGAGATAGCCGACGAGCTGGCCGAACAGGCCGCGATGGGACGCCCGTTGGTGGTCATGAACGCACCGTTCGACCTGACCCTGCTGGACCGCGAGCTGCGCCGCCACCGCGCGTGCACGCTGGACCACTGGTTCGAGTCGACGGCGCTACAGGTCCTGGACCCCCGGGTCCTGGACAAACACCTGGACCGCTACCGCAAGGGCCGCCGCACCCTCACCGACCTGTGCGCGCACTACGGCGTCACGCTGGACGGCGCGCACGACGCGGGCGCGGACGCACTGGCCTCCCTGGAGGTCGTACGAGCCCTCGGCCGCCGCTTCGCGACCCGCCTGGAACGCCTGTCCCCCGCCGAACTGCACACCCTGCAGTCGACATGGCACGCGGCACAGGCCCGAGGCCTCCAGGCGTGGTTCGCCCGCAGCGGCACCCCTGAGTCCGTGGACCAGTCCTGGCCGCTGCGCCCGGAGTTGGACGCGGCGGCCTGACCGAACGGGGCGCCGGCACCGGCGCCCCGCACCTCACCAGGAGCCGCCGCCCCCACCACCGGCGCCGCCCCCGACTCCGCCGCTGGAGGAACCACCGCCGCCGGAGCCACCTCCACCGGAACCGGAGGACTGGCTGGCCGCGGAGACCACGACGGCGGCGAGCAGCACATCGCCGAGGTCGAGCGAGAAACGCCGCCCTGCTCTCGGTGCCGAAGTCGAAGCGCCGATGGCCTGTTCCCAGGCGGATTCGACCCCCAGGGCAACCGCCCATGCCGCGTAGCGATCCGCCTCCGGTCCGACGGGCAGCTCGTCGGGACAGGTGCCGGGGTCGGCCAAGTAGCGCCGGAACGCCTCGACTTGGAGCCAGCGGGCGGCGCCGTGCGGGGTACGTCGGTCCAACTCCCAGCCCCGGGCGACTACGGCGAGACCGAGACCGGCGGCCACGGCACCCGCCAGCAGGACGGGCAGTCCGGCCGCGATGCGATGGCCGTTCAGCACACCGCCGGTGACCACGAGGACGAACGCGAGCAGCAGCACGGCCAGTTGGGCCCGACCCCACCGGGCGAGCCGCTCGGTGAGGGTGGTGTCCCACAGGTCGCTCGCCTTGCGCCAGTTGCCCAGCTTCCAGGAGAGGTCCTCCCAGCCCGCCTTGAACGACTGGTCACGCCTGCCGAGGACCAGGCCGGTGCCGCCGGCGAACATCCGGTCCAGCACGTCCCTGATCTCCCGGTTCACCGGACGCCCGTGCCGCTTCAGGACCGGATGCTGATCGTCGCCCTCGATGGTGAGATGACCGTCGGCCGCGGCGTCGAGCAGCCAGGCCACCTTGTGCTGGTCCATGACCGCTTCCACGCGCAGGACGCCGGCCTGGGCAGGCGTCAGGCCCTCGGGCGGTGTGGCGGACGGAGTGACCGACCGGGCGAGCCGCTCGACCTCGACGCGCCGCACCCGCCCGCCGTCCTCCTGCACCCGGTCCCGCCCGAGGAACCGCAGCACGCCCAGGGTCAGTGCGACGCAGGCCAGCCCGAGGGCGAGGAACAGCCCGCTGTTGTACAGCGGTTGCGGAAGGGAGGTGCCAACGGCCTTGCCGGTGGGCGCCGTTGGCAGCGCTGCCGCGGTCACGGCCTTGGTCTTGGCGGCGGTGGCGTACAGCGTGAGGCCTTCATGGCCGCTGAGCTTGCCGAGCTTGACGACAAGGTGCCCCGGCTCGCTCTGCTCGGCCGTACAGGGCTTACCGTGG
>Ga0307517_10011304_pt1 | contig 12385 bp, 16 predicted proteins | sample 23_EM_MG_FD_194515 | JGI IMG/M metagenome (GOLD analysis project Ga0307517, IMG submission 194515) | Populus trichocarpa ectomycorrhiza microbial communities from riparian zone in the Pacific Northwest, United States - 23_EM | ecosystem: Host-associated > Plants > Roots > Unclassified | place...
GTAACGCCGACCGTGAACGAAGCGAGAAGCTTTCCGACCGTGCAAAATGCTAAGCGAGGTGCAAAGCAAGTGCGGGGTAAGGGGGAGAACCGAACTTCATGAGCGGGTGTCAACGATGAACAGGAACGAGAACCCCAAGGAGGGGAGGCAGGCGTGCCCCAGGAGAGGAGGGAAGATGGCTTAACGTCAACCCCTAGGCAGTAGCCATCGTGGGGGAAGAGAGGTGGGTGGGGGAAAGTGACGATGATTTCTCGTGGTGTTGAGATTTCAATCGCTGGAGGTGTTGTTGCAATGGTTCGTGTGCCTATCTCTTGGTCGGTTTTGTTTTTTTTTTTTTTTTTGTAATCAATTCGTTATTATGTTTAAAGGTACAAAAGACTCATGCAGCGCTAGCTATGGAGATAAAAAACCTATAAGCAAACGTCATCCCGCCCGCTTCACCTCGTCATAGGAAAAATCAAACACCCCGAGTCCATAGGAAAAGTCTCCCCCGCCTAGCACCTAAGATAATATACCCCAGACACGTAAGGAAACAATACATAGAAAGGTACAGGTAGAGAGACCCAAACCCTTCAGCAGGCTCCCCAAAACAAAAGAAACGACGGCTGTTCTAAGGCCCTTTCGGGGCCTGGTGGAGACGATAGATGATCGCCGACACGGGAAAACTCATAGGCTGAGGGCCCACCAAAAACCATGATGTACGGTCGGGCAGGTCATTACATCGTTCCCAAGCGTTGGACAAAGCCACGGAGGCAGTGCTATACCACGACTAGGCGTAACCGAGGAGAGGCCGAACGATCGGAGGGGGAGAGGGGCGAGCGGAGCCACCGAGCAGAGGGGATGCCAGCCAACGATGATGAGCAGTAGGGTGCCAGCCGGTGAGTAGCAGTAGGGTGCCAGCCGGTGGGGGGTGAGCAGTAGGGTGCCAGCCGGGGAGGTGGATTAGCAGTAAGGTGCCAGCTTAAGGGGCAGTACGGTGCCAGCGGACGGAACCGGGAGGGGGGTAGAGGAAGGATCGCGAGCGGGCTAGCCACAAACGACAAACGGGCCATAGCAAGAGTTTTTGGGACGACGACGAGACCGGGACGAGACCGTGATGTTACTAACCGAGGCTTTCCCCATCAGAGGTACAAGCCCAGCAAGCCGGGGCCTACTTTGACCGAGAGTCCGACACCGTAACGCCGACCGTGAGCGTAGCAAGAAGCTTTCCGACCGTGCAAAATGCTAAGCGAGGTGCAAAGCAAGTGCAGGGTAAGGGGGAGAACCGAACTTCATGAGCGGGTGTCAACGATGAACGGGAACAAGAACCCCGAGGAGGGGAGGCATGCGTGCCTCAGGAGAGGAGGGTAGATGGCTTAACGTCATCCCCTTGGCAGTAGCCATTATGGGGGAAGAGACGTGGGTGGGGTAGGCTGACGATGATTTCCCGTGGTGTTGAGATTTCAATCGCCGGAGGGGCAGGAGAGATGGTTCGTAGTCCTATCTCTTGGTCGGAACCAAGGGCCTTATATAGGCATCTTCCCACAACCCTAACCTTGGTGACGCGTCACCATTGCTTACACAGCCCCATGACTAATAATTAGTCATAGTGCGAAATCCATCAGCTGATTCTTACGAATCAACTACGCACATCCTCCTTTTCTCAATCTCAACCCATAACCCCGATCCTGCGCTCAAATGAGTCGCAAGCGTGAAACCCATGACTCGTAATCTGAGTCATGTGCGAAATCATTATATCGTATGACGTCACCATCGTGACGTCATGAAATCATTAACCAATTATAAACAAACAATGACTCGCAAGTACACAGTCATGTGAAAGCTATGAGTCAAATGACGTCATAGTGTAAAAACCCAACATACCTTATGACAAATAAATATTAGTCATGTGAAATCTGCCTTGCTTAGTCACGATTTGTGACATCAGCTCACATGTTTCCTCCATGGTTTCCATTGGCTACCTTTTGACGTGTCGGGAAGCATTGTGTTTGTGTATTTTCTTTCATACTTGGGATGTTTTTCCGCTGACTTAGGAGGGTTTCCTTGATTTGAGTTCTATGATTTTGGTGCCTCCATGTGGGCCAGGGACCGGTAAGGACCCCGCTTTGAACAAGAATGTTGATAGATGTTTCCTTTGTTTGTTTGTTTTGCTTTTACTGTTTTGTTTTCGCCATAGCTAGCGCTTCATGTGATTTCTTGTACCGTAACAAAGAATATATGATATAAAAATAAAATAAAAATAAAATAAAAAAACTTGAACCAGGAACCACGCTCTGCGCCCTCTAACTCCAGTCATTGAACTTACAACACCACGTCGTTCAGTGCACGATCACCTCCTTACCCTCTTTCTTACTCCTGTTTTCACGATTCGCGTCCCTCATCCACTATCCCTACCAAGATCACCTCCTGGACATCCCTATGGTGTTCCCCCCTCCTCCTTCCTCAGGGTCATCCTCCATGGTGCACTGAGTGGTCTCTTCACAGATAGAACCCTCCCAATCAGTCGTTCTCTCATGCCAGTTGCTTCAGGAAACACGTGACGGACTTCATTTCTCCCCGCTTCAAATTCCCATTCCCGATGATGGCCAACTATGCGACCTCTCTGAGGGGGAAACCATCCTCATTCCTTTCCTCTGCTCACCTCTCAACACCGTTAAATCGATGACACGTCAGCGGCACCTCCTAAGCACCAGAATGTACCTCATTCAGTCCACTGGTGCTACGCTTCCTACCTTCTCTGCGATGAGAAGCACCCTTTCCCCACTCAAGGTGTCTATTCATGACCTGTCACATAGGACTTCCCCTGCCTCTGCCCCTGTCTCAAGCTCGCCTGTTGTTCTCCGTCTGGTGCAACTACGCGTGCCGCCCCACCCTCTCCCCATGTGTCGTGGCCCCCACCTCCAGACAGCAGCCTCGGGCTTCAACCCTGACATCCCCTTCTAGCACACCATGACACGCACTTTCTACAGAGACCGCCGTGCTTATCCCACCAAGTTCCCTGACTCCTGGGAGACCAATGTGTTTCGCGATGGCAAGTACCCCGACCCCTCCACGTTGATCTCGGGTCATCTCGAACCTCACTGCCCCTAACCCCACCCTTATACTCCCAGGTTGCCACGTCCAGTGCCTCCAGGAAGGGAAAGAAGAATAAGAACTCTGCCATAGCCTCAAAAGTCAAAGCCACCAGTAACTCAGGCCCTGCCTCCCAGGCTCCTAAGTCACTCCCCACCACTGCAAGAAGGTTCTTCGCCCGAGGTTCCTCCCCGACTAAATACCCTGAGGCTCTCCTAATAGCTGCCATGTTCCCCAACATTCCTGCCCGCATCTTAAGGGATGCAAACTGCACTGTTCCCCTTGCCATGATGGCCAAAGTCAACCACAGGGGATCAGTCACCCTCCTTGTCTCGGATTCTACCACTTTGGGCACTGCATTTGCGCCATACTTTGACGTCCTCACCAGCCAGCTCAACGGTTCCTTCCTCATGGGAGACTCTCCCTGGCGGCCCTTTCGCGTCGGCCCCAACAAGGTCCAGCTGGCAATCCACTCCCTCCTGCTTGCCTTCCTCCCGTCAACCCGAAGGACCTGTTTCCCAGCCTCGCCGTCTCAGTCCTCAACTCAAGGAACGTGTAGATTCTCTGAGATAGATTCCGCAACCCACACCCCGAGTCGAGAGCCGGCAAGTTGGCTACCGCGGTAATTGTTTTCGTCAGCCCGGCTGGCGTCCCAACGATGGGGTCATCCATTAGACAATTCTCGTGCTTGAGCACAATCGAGCAAGCCTACTGCTCAAACCGCTTAACGCAATGCAGAAACCCCTGGGACTTGGCCCACATTGCTCACCGATGCCAATTGTCAGACCCAGTGTGCCCCCTCTGCTCCCTCAACCCTACCCACTCCAACCATAGATCCCCCAACCTAACTACCTCTAGCTGTGGCAACCTTAAGACTACTCCTAGCTGTTGCTCTTCCTCACCGTCCCACTGGACTAACTGCGAAGAGGAACACACTGTCCTGTTCAAAGACCGCCCTAGGCGCCCAGCTTCTCTGACTCTCAGGCTTACAGCCTGTTCCCCAGCGATCCTACGCCCGCCACCGGCTGGCAACGTGATGGACACCGCCACTGACAATGAAAACCCATCACCCCCCAGTTCACACACCGGTTCACGCCAGAGGGTATTCGAAGCGGAAACGCCGGGTGCCAGAAGAACGACAAGGATTCCGGCCCCCTCAAGGCCTGCTCCCAGCACTACTGGCACTCCTCCCGCGGTGGCAGCTAGCCCCTCGCCCGCCCCCCTGCAACAACCCGGGCCTGGCTTGATCATGCAGTACGACAAGTCCTTCAGGGACGCAGAGCAGGCCTCACCCTCCCTTCCACCACCTTTCACACTCGTGCAACACCACGCCCTCCTGAGCTGGCATGTTTTTTTTTCCTTAATTGGCTCCTTTTCGCAGTTGAGCCGCCCCCCCTCTGTTGTTACCCTCTAGGACCCCACGGTCTACAGAGGAAAGGTTCCGTTTTTCCAACGGTATACAGGTTTTTGACCTCGCCATTCTGGCAACCCAAGCCCAGAGTTGCATTTTATGTTTTTCGTAATTTTCTGAGGACTATTACCCTTCTCCCTCGTTTCTATGCCAGGGGCGATATTCTGGCCCTTGACCTCTGTACCCTGGAAGGTTTTTGTCACTCCACCCTCACCAAGTTTTCTATTATAACCTCCTATAGCACCAAGGGTGCCTCTAATAATACCAGAACCGTCCACCCTGACCTTGCTTTCCCCACCCAGCCCTATCCCACCCTCACGTTATGCAATCTGAACATCCACCACCCCACCTCGAACCCCATCAGGATTTTTAAAGAGGATGAATTGGCGAGCTCCAACCCTTATTTTGACAGGGCCACTGAGGTAGGATACTCCCTCCTCAACCCCCCTGGGGTATACACCCAATTCTCAATGTCCCAAATAGGCAGACCAAGTGGCCTCTACCTGGCGTTCGCCAGCCCTCTACTAGCCCCCTAATTTGCAGAGTCATCTGATACTCTCCCCGCCACAGCGTCAGACCACATCCCCATCCTCATACGCCTACACCCGGCATTATTTCTCAATGCGGGACCAACGCCCAACTGGGCCCTGACAGACTGGCCAGCCCTGGAAACAGATCTGAAGGCTTTAACTGTCCCTCCCCCGCCTTCCCTCGCGGCTTCGAGGTCCCTGTGCACCTGGTTCGACACCAACCTCAATAAAGTTTGAGCTCTTATAGCTCTCCACACCCCTATGAAAAGGGTGACCCACCGCTCGAAGCCATAGTGGTCCACAGCCCTATCCCTCCTACCTATCGCGTACAACACGGCACCGGGGAAGTCCTGGAGCAACAGACTGGAGACCTCTTATCTCGTGTTGGCCTGAGCAGCCAGGTCCGCTTACTTTAAAGCCATGAAGAAGGCGAAAAGGAAGCACTGGTGGACCTTTCTGGCCTTGGCTACACTCCAAACAGTCTGGACGGCACACAAGTTTGTCATTGGCCACCCACCCTCATATATCCCAGCCCTGGCTGGGTCCTCCACTCCTTACAAGCTCAACAGTGCCCTCCTCAACCATTTTTTCCTGGGTCAACCTTTGCCCCCCAAAGAAACCATACATCTCCCCTTCATCAATCCCTCTGAGCTATCCGAGTCTGAAATCTCTAGGGCATTGGCCAGGTCATTACCATCATCTGCACCTGGCCCTGACGAGACTCCTAACTTTGTCTGGAAAGCCATTAACCACACAGCGCCAAACATAATACGCGAACTTCTAAGGCCTCTTGTATCCGCAGGCTTCCACCCTCCATCCCTTAAAATGGCTGACGGAATAGTGCTCGCCAAGCCGGGCTAACCCTCCTAGGACTCCCCCGCCACCTTCACGGTCATCGTCCTTCTCCAAACCTTTTCCAAGATACTGGAAAGAATAATGACTATCAGACTATCCTGCATGGCCAGAATGGTCAGGCTCCTCAACTGTCACCAGTGCAGCTCGTTGGCATGTCTTTCAACCTCGGACGGCAGCACCACCCTCATCTACAACATCAAAACTCTACAAATGGCCAAACGCAAGGTGTCAACCCTCTTCCTCAACATTAAAGGTGGGTTGGACAACATCAACCCTCAACTGCTCTACGGCATGCTCACATCGCGTAGTGTAAACCCCTACCTGGTTTCCTGAACCCGGTCCTTCCTGACAGGCAGGTCCTGCCCCCTACTCTTTCAGGGCTCCCTCAAGGTGTTCTCCCCAGTAGCCGTGGAGACCCCACAGACCTCCCCAGTTTCCTGGTTGTTGTTTGTCATTTTTGTATCCCGCCTCCAGATTACAATCCCACAAGGTCTCACCCTGTCCTCCGGGGACGATTGCGCCCTGACAGCCTCCACGTCTTCTTACAGGTGTAACATCCAACGCCTCCAGGGATACTACTCCACTCTCAAGGCCAAAGGCACCAGACTGTGTGTAGGTTTCTGAGTTCCTAAAACCGAACTGATGGACTGGCGCACCCCAAGGGATCTGTCACCCCCCTTATCCGAGTCCTCACCCATCCACCTAGATGGGGCCACTTCCCACCTAAAGTCCGAGCTCAGATGGTTAGGCTACTGGTTCACCCCCTGCCTTACGACTACCCTCCACTTCACCAAGAGACTCCCCAAGGCCCAAGCGACCTTTGTGGTGGTCAAAAGCCTCTTCCCTCCAGGCATGGGCCTTCGCCTTTTCATCTGCCACATGTTGGCATCATCGCCGCTTTTCCCAATGCTCACATACGCTGGCGTGGTCCTCACTCCCACTGCACATGTCCTTCAGATCATGTTCAGCTTTTGGGATAAGGTCCAGAGATGGACAACCAAGTGCTTCTTGTGCACACCAACAGATATAGTGGGCTATCGAGGCCGGCCTACCGCCAGTCGACCTCCTACTAGCATAGAAAAGGAGGTTGGCCACTCTGAGAGTTCTGTGCTCCCCCCCGGAAATCAACCCAAATGCCACTCGCCTCCACTTCTCGGTCCAAACGCCCTCACTACATCGCACCTCCCATCACCAGCGCCGCCTCCTGGCAAAGAATGCAGGAAGACTTCTCCCACTTAAATAGGTACAGCCAAGACCCCACTCCAAGAACTGGGCCCACTTGGGTATAGACGTGTTGGCACACTCACTGCCTTTCATCTTGGGACCGGAAGGCGACCTGCCACTCCCTATGACCTCTCAGCACGTCCTAGCAAACCTTCACCCAGATCTGCCCCGAGGGTGATCCTACCCCCAGCTTAGGCAGAAATGCCGTGACCTCCTCATGGAAGAATGGCGCTCTGCCACGCCCGACCCTACCAGATACGGCTACCCTCCCTCACTCACACCCCACCCCTTTAGGGGTCACAATATGTTTGACCTGGGTCGAATCCCTCAAATGAGATTTGGGAACAGCTATCTTAAAGCCCATCCCTCATGCGATAGTACGGAAACCCCTTCCATGTCAGAAGTTTGCTGAAGCTATTGCCCCTGGCCAGAATAGCTTGTCTAATAATTAAGAGTGAGATACATGGCTTCATAAGATGACCATATATCGGAACCCAAGCTCCCGGGGTTATGAGCTTCATACAGGCATCCGGAAGACAACTCGGAATACTAAATCAGTGCATGTTTCCTGATATGTTTAACTGATCTGAACGATGTTTAGTAAATACTACTCCTATTATTTTCTAGTTGCATATGCGATAGCTGCATAATGCTTTGATAGCTGGATATCAGAACTGATCACTGCATATTCCATCTTACTATTGGTATGTAGGCATTTGGGCCGCTTATGCATTTATAGTCTATCATGATAAAGAGATCGAAGGCTGTCTACTGGTGGAGTGGGGACACCCGCAGATGAAATAGCAGTTCGGGAGATTCTGTGAGTCGAGCTGGGCCAGTTCTCAGAGTCAAACGGTGTTTGCACTTTGTTCTAACGAACTGAATTGTTAAGAAGACACTTCTTAAATTGAGAAGTTGAAGTAGCATGAACATTAGTATAAATAGTATGTCTTAATTGGTATACTCTGTGACAGTAAATATGAGGTCCTGAGTTCAACTTCCACTGAGATCAAGCTTTTTATAATAATTCTTCTGTGATTGAGTATTGTCCCTGTAGTGATTGGGTATCACGTTACAAAGAAGAGCCCTTACCAATATACTTAAGTCATAATCAAGTTAATCATGTTATATTCTAACTTTTTGATATTTGACTACACTTTATTACTTTACCTTTACCAGAGGATTACCTACAAGTCTTCCTGACTATTAATCCGTTACCTCAAATATCCTCGGCCTAGTTAGCTTAGAATCCTACCGTGCCAGCTACCACGTAATACTGTATTGTTATTCTTCTATCACCAAGGCTCACACCTCACCTCATGCTATCAGACTTGATTCCCTGTCTGATTCTTTATTATCTATTTTTCATTCTTGAAAACCCTTGTGAGACTGCCATTGACGCATCTCACCCAACAGCACAACCCTTGGACGATTGGCAGCCAGAATCAGAGGGCGGAGGTACTCTACAGTGCTCAACTCCTTCTCCACGACCAACCCTCCCGTCCCGATTGTCAACCCCGGAGACCATTATCCATCAATCTCCTTCTATTTATCGCTTAGATCATAACCCAAAAAGCTCCCAGGAATATATGCATTCCTTTGAACAAAACTGGTGGAATATAAAACACCGGCCCACTAGTCACCCATTCCCGCCCAAGAGACGCAAGATCAAAACCTATTCTTATCACATTTGTTAAATAAGAAATCTGATATCTCAGTAAAATGACCGAAAACCAACCTCGTTCACCGCTTTCCTTCAAAGTCACCACCCGTGATGAGTCACCAGATGATCCTATGGGACATGATGAAAGCTGAATACTTCTTGCTACATCTTTGGCCCCATCGTCTGGACCTCTCACGATTTCCTCTCAACCTGACTCATTTGCAATGAGTCGATCCACAAGTGCACCTTCAACTTACTTGATTGGAAAGTCTGCAACCCACTCAAACACCCGACAACACTCGAGAAACCGGACGAATGCTACTGAACTCCTTAAACGACAAATTGCGCAAGCATTCAAAATGATTTCGTCCACCATACATGAGAGCCAGGATCAACAGCTAATAGCTTTCGAAGCATAATCGTATGATGCTAAGGTTCAATACCGTACTTTACAATTGCAACAAACTCGACTAGCAAAGGGCGAATCTGTTGTGGACCAGGAGATAACCGATGCCAAGCGGGCTTTGGCAACCCTGGAAGGGGCAACTTGAGTTGAGAAAGAACGTGAGAGAGCTGGGATAGCTGGAGAATACACGTGACAGGAAGTGCAGAAAAAACAGGATTCGGAATTCGCAGAATACCGCGATAAGATTCTGGAACCACAAGTTCTTGAACTAAAAGATAAGTTCAAAAACCAGGACACTACCTGGCAACCAATCCTTCATGATCATGAGAAACAAGCAGATCAGCTTGAATAGCAACAAAAAGAAGATGCTGGCACTCAGCAACACAAAGATCGTCAACAAGCATGAGATCTTATTGACAAGCAACAATTCGAATTTCAAGCAATAATACAAACCTTAACTGCAAGAATTGATGGTGCTGACAAACCTCACTTTACCATTCCGCCAACCGATAGTAATGAGGGTGACCCTGCACCTTCGAAGCGAGGTCAACAAAACCCTTGGATACCACCTGAGGGTATGAACCCGGACAAATAGGCAGCATCAACTCCACGACATAATATAGGAAACGAAGTTGATCAAGGAGCAAACAACCAACCACCACCCTCACCAGGTAATACTGGTGGAGATCCCGACCCAGATGACAATGAGAATGATGATAACCACAAAAATGGGGATGATAGCAGGGGCAGGAGAGGCGGACGTCCGGAACGCAACACTCAAAGACCATCACTTCCAAAAGATGCTTCTCGCGTACTAGAGCAATGCGAGAACATATGCAGAGTCTTAGTACTAGTCAGCAACCGACAAAAAACACGCGGGGACCCCACTATCATTTTCAAGGGGAAGATAACCAAGACTTTGGAAACTGTTTTACCGCATGTGAAGATTACTTCGATCGCTATCCTACTCAATGGGAGAATCACTCACATCGAATCGTATTCGCCTTAGGAAAGACTAAGGGAAATAGGGTTGCACATTTGTCGGAGAAATCCCGAAAGGTCATGGGAGGTTTAGGCTGTTACACTCAAGAGCCTTGCTATTCCACGTGGGAAAGATTTTGGCAAGAGATTATTAAACTGTACATCGGTATTGAAGAGAAGCGACGAGCCCTAGAAGAACTGGATAAAAGTATTTATTAGGGCCGAACCAACACATGCCTTCTAGTCCTCGAAAATCTCGACATTAAGGCCCGTCTCACAAGAATAGCGTCGAGGGTTAAAGTCGCAAGTAAATTTCCGCAGGACATCCTACATCGACTATCTCACTTTAAGTTCAATAATGATGATTACCGAATAGAAACCTTGCGGCATGTTGGAAGACAAGAAGAAGAACTTCTTGAACATGGAAAATTATCAAGATCCATATTGACTGCGCACAATACTGCTCCAAAACGCAAGGGAGACAGGTCAGAAAAGAGATACCGCATGAAATTCGACAAAAAGAATGAGAACCAACCATGAAAGGAATTAACCTCACAATGGAAATCTCTACGAACTTCAACGGCGAAACAAAGCAAAAATGATTCCACAGATGAGCATACCGATTGGAAAAAGGCTCATGAAGGAATCGCAGAAGATCTGGTTGAAAAGGGAATAGGGGAGAAACAATGTACCTGTTGCACCCTTGGAAACCACACATGGAGAAAATGTCGAAAGCCCATCGTAGTAGCAACTATGGTTCCGGCCGTCTATACACAACAGTTCGATTGATGCAACCGGGGACGCTTGGGAATTAGGTATAGGGTTAAAAAGATCACTAACACTGTTCAACTCCTACCTTTTGTCAACTTATTTTGATATTTATTTGACATTTAATTAATAATTTAAGAGTTATAACATCATATTTAAAATGTAACATAATATTAAATAGTATGGATTTATGAAAATAATTTAATTGATAATCACAATTCTTTTTTACACAGCCTTTCACTGCGAGCGCAAGTTCATTGAGTATTTCTGGGGTGCAGCCAAAAGGTATACAAGATTGAATTGCGGGTATGACTTCGCCTCCCTTCAGCACTTAGTTCCCGAAGTCCTAGCACAAGTTCCAAATACTCTTATCTGGAAATATCATACTAAAACACAGAGAATAATTGCTGCTCATGAACCTGGTGAGGTATATGGTTCGCAAAGTTATAAAAACATGGTTTCTAAAAGGTACAAATCTCATCGGAGATCTGATGTCTCTTGAGCATGTTTGTTTTTTTCCTTCACTTTTCCTTTATTGTATTTCCTTTGTCTCCTTTCGCTTGTTCATTTTCCTATGTTTCTTGCTCTCTTCTGCTTCTCTTTATCACATTCCATCAGCAAAAAAGAACTTTTACTCCGGACGGTTAGGGCCTGCGTCCGGACGGCGTGCATCCGCCCCATTAATTCCGTACGTCCTAAACGTCCCCCTTTGCGTCCTGTGCGTCCTGAACGTCCTGAACGTCCGGTTGTCCTAGGATTGCACCTCCTGCGCCTGGTGCCTCCCAACACCCTTGTTCCCGTCCTCACCACCCGGCGCACTTGTCACGGCCTGATTCCGTCCGAATACCCACCTTCAGTCTCTTCTCGCACGGTGGTCTCTTGAGTAGACCTGCCAGATTCTGGGAGCCCGACGGCCTAGATTCGTCCGGGAACGCCCCATAATGCTTGCAACACCCTACCAACACTCTACGCGGACTCCTCCCCTCGTCTGCACCCTGGCGGCGCCTTTCGCGGACTCTTACCCTCGTCCGCACCCTGCCAGTCCCACTACCCAGACGCCTACCTTCTTCCGCTTTCATCCTCTCGATTTCTAGCATAGCCTGTATATAATTTTATATATTTCATTAATGGTAGGCTGCTACACCCTCGTGGCCGAGGTGAATCCCGGTACCTGGATGGGAATTGCCATCTCACGTGTCCGGCTTCAACTCGGCCGCCTGCGTATAATACACAATTCTGTAGTCTAATCCACAACATATTTCACAAATCCGCACTACTCTCATGGCCGAGTTGAATCCGGGCACCCGGGTGGCAATTGCGATCTTAAGCGTCCAGCTTCAACTCGGCCACGTGCGTATTATACACAATTCTGTAGCCTAATCCACAACATATTTCACACATCCGCCCTACTCTCACGGCCGAGTTGAATCCGGGCACCCGGGTGGCAATTGCTATCTTAAGCCTCCGGCTTCAAC
>Ga0307517_10011306_pt1 | contig 12385 bp, 17 predicted proteins | sample 23_EM_MG_FD_194515 | JGI IMG/M metagenome (GOLD analysis project Ga0307517, IMG submission 194515) | Populus trichocarpa ectomycorrhiza microbial communities from riparian zone in the Pacific Northwest, United States - 23_EM | ecosystem: Host-associated > Plants > Roots > Unclassified | place...
ATTGGTGTACATGAACCTTATACCCAAAGCAGATGCAAGATCCCTCATGGCATTGGAGTGAAGTGGGTGTGAAATTGGACACCTATCAAGAACCTGATGGAACAGAAAGATAACAGTGTCAAGATTTGCAAGTGATAGCTCTGCCTTGCATTCTTCCATTAGAGAGCTAGCAAGATTGATGACATTCTCAGACTCAGATCCTGTTTCATTTTCACCATCATTGACCTGCTCATTCAATAGGAAACAATTAGAACTCTGGAGACAGAGAGGCAAAGTAGTTTCATTTGCCCCAGGTCCTCCATCATTACTAATTTCTGTTACAGACACTATCTCAGTGTGCTCCACTACCTGCAAAGATTTTATTTGAACATGCCCTAATCTCTGCACCAATGCTGAATGACTGACCTGAAACAGATGGCCGAAATAATTGGAGTAGTCTGTTATACATACTGTGACATTCACATGGGTTGAAGTGGCCTAAAGAGTGGATATAATATTAATTCTCAATATCAGATCTGCTGGAGAGCAGGCATACTGGACTGGTTCCATTCCGGTGTGAGGATGAGTTTGATTCGAGCATAGTTCACGGTTGTTGGAGAAGGTTGTGATTTGTTAATCGAAGAAGGGATCCCTTTATGTCACACCGACGGTTATATGCGATTGAAGTACACAGCTTTCAACGTGTGAAAATCATGTCCTCGGGCTTTTACTAGTAACAGTGCACAAAGCATGGTACTTGGCATTGTAGCTTGCCCCAACCACGCTGCATCCCCACTATCACAGCACCACAACCAGCCATCATTAACATTACATGCCTTGACGGACGATAGCGAACACCATTGTGGTCTGTGTGGGCGCCTATTAAGTGTAAGGCAGTGACCATCGCCACACCTACCCAGCGTTATCGATCTATTGAAGTCATGCAGTGTAATCAGATATTCATTTGCCTAAACAGATTCACAGAAAGTTGCTTTCAACAGCTGGGACGTTTCACACCAATTTCACACTGTTCCCAGATATTTTTAAACAGCCGCAACAGGACCATCTCAGAATTCGGCAGTTTTGAGGTGAGCCGCGATTGCGACTCTCCCTCGACTCGCACTAGCTGATCAGAATTTCCGATGGGGATCGATCAAGGATCAAGTCCACCAGGACTCTGGTTGTATGACCAAGTAGGGGACTTCACGGACAATGATCGAATGACTCGGAACATTCAACACCTGTCAAAGAAAATGTAAATGACAACGTTGCAAAAGGCTCCGACATCAACGCACTGTGAGTATCAAGAGCAGAAGATGCACTGCCCAATAGAACCCAGTTAGGTACATATCCTTGAATCTTAGCGCCCAAAGATGAGCTATCCCTCTGGGATATGTATAGTAAATCCGGGAAGCGATCTCGCGATGAGGTGGGTATGTCCGAATATGAAAAGGTCATAATGGAAAAACCCAAATACTGTGCGAATAACAGTGATGTTCGTCACAAGGTGGATAAGTCTCTACTTGTGGTTAAAGCAGTAATAGAGCATCGCATTATACACGCGGTTGCGGGATGCACATTCCCCTTTTTTCTTTCAACGCGTAGCGTATATTTCATATGATACCGCCCATGCAACGTCCATCATCTAATAAGTTTACGGTTGAGTGACATGTCCTATTGATGTCGTGCTGTCTTTGCGCCATTGTGATTCTCTTGAACTGGACAATCGTCCAGCTTTTTACCGAGGCGTGTTGCAAGATGCAACTAGGGCATGGTCGCTGAAAAACTCACTGAAGTCGGACAGAGTATAGTCGAAGCTTGGAAGTCGCGTACCAGTGGAATGTCGTAGCGAACAATAGCTTTCAGACTGGCCATCGTGAATCAGATAACACTGCACATATAATTGTATTCCGAATACGGCCACATCCCCCGCAACACGGGCGAGTTGCACGATTTCGGCAATACATGTTGTCCGGGGTCTATTGTATGAGGGATAGGTGAGGTTTGGCCTGCGCTAGACATGAAAGTAGTAAGGTCAACGAATGAAATTTTCAGGTTTCTTTGCGGACCTTCGCACCTGTACGTTACAGAAGGACACCAGCAGATGCGTAGGTATGTTCTATCTCGATACCCACAAATTTGGTCCCAAAACACAGTCTCAAGTCCGATTCCAAGCTGTGTATGAAAAAGCAAAATGAGGTAAAATACCAATGCTTAGCTGTGATCTAGTGAAAATCAATCCCAGTCCTCGCATTCCATTTGGAGAAAACAGGGTGGCGTGAGGCGCACTTGTCGTTGTACCATAGAAAAAGCACTGAAAACGGATTAGTGATTGAAAGGGAAGTAAAAATACATTAAAAACACTGAATTATCTTATCTTCGAAGCGCCCTTGCCCCAAGAGGCAGACTCACTCTGTTTGGCGGGGTCAGGTGATGAGGTCTCCGATTACGCAGGGATGAGGAGTTGTGGGAAGAAAGGCAAGGATGGAAAGAGGCGGGGTCATAGAAGGTGGTGGAGGGCGTCAACTGCCGTCGAGCAGTAGCGGGCAGTGCGCTTTCAGCTGTGTGACTGGCCTGGCAGTTGTGTGACCACCGTCTGTTTTGATCACGACGCCTCCATTGACCTTCAACAACGCCACCCAAGGGTACGTTCTACCATTATTCCAGGTAAGTTTTATTGCTTCTATTCCTTGTAATATTTCCTCTAACGAATCTCCAGCAGCTCGAACTTACACTCACACTCAACATGAACATCTCTATCTCTCCCCGCAATTCCCTCAACAACATGTAGCATTACTTTGCCTCCTCCCGAAAATAAGCCTTTCTCACGTGCCCGTCTCCTCTCCCCTCCTCCAGACATGGAACCTTCGGGTATCACCCGCAAATGTGGTCGCTTTGTAGTCTTCAAACCATGCCTCAGTGATGTGAAGGGGAAAAAGGGCCGTCTCGTCGTCCTGGTAAGCCTAGTAATCTGATATCCTTATATGCAGTACTTTTGAACGATTCTTAGTCTAATGGACCCAATGCTCAAGGCGAGAGCTGCAGATCAATTCGATGGAAAAAAGGGTCTTCCACGTTCCCCTCTTCCTCGCCGCCGCCTTTGCTTCCTGCGCCACCATCACCAGCATTCCAGCCTGCTGGATCCTTCCCCACAACTTCAAAAAACATCCGAAGGAGCGTATTTGCCACCGCTGCCCCTCCAGAAACTCCAGTGCCCAATCCGTGGATGTGGACAGACGCGGTTTTTCCAAGTTCAAGGTGCCCGCAATGTGGTGACAATCGATGACTATTGAAACGAGCTGCTGACGGATGGAGCACAAATTCCACCAACGACTCAAGGGGCCGAATGCCGTTTTTCTCTTCCAGGAGTTAATAGATGTGACGGCTTCGAGGTGCGGAAAATCAATAGGAATCTCTACGTATTGTCCAGTTCTCAAAGAAACCCTAGGCTTCGAAATGCCTATTGAGGGACTCTGCGGGATTTTTTATCGATACAAGGGGTCTTATGCGTCCAACGCCTCATGCTGAAGGACACTTTTCTGTTCCCGCTCACCCTAGCCTCCACATATAAGTTGTTGGATTGCCAGTCATCAATTAAGCCACCTTCGCTCCTGGCCTACAGTCTATCCCCCACCTTACTCTGTTCGCTTCAGCCAATGCGTGGGCTTCTCTGCTCATCTTGTCCAGGGTTTTTTTTTTAATTACTCTTTTTCAGCTTGCTCCCAGGGTTTTCCGATCTCCCAGGTTCGGCCGGAACTTGGGTGGCCGTTGGGAGGGTCTTGTGCGAAGTGGCCCGTTTGCCGAAGTTGGACATCCTGACGGTACAGATTCTACCGCTCAAATCCATCGAAGAGCAGACGAAAACAGCTTTAAGTGCCACTACTGCGAAATCCTCTGGCAAAAGCGTCCGTCCGATCGCCCATTCCATGGTTTGTTCATTTCAATTTCTGGTCGTCAGTATACTTAACTGCCTTTTTTGTAGGATGGCTTAAATGCTCGAGATATTGCTGCCAGATCTAGGACAAACGACCTCAAGTTCTCACCGTGACCACTTTCGTGAGACGCATTTCGACACCAGGTCCATTTCACCCTGACATCACTTACCAAGGGCACGCCTCACGATGGCGTCAAGGCTCTCCATTCGAGCGGTTAGTGTCGCCATCTCTTCCACATGGGATCTGTTTCCTGACACAATTTCAGCTTTCGTCGAGGCTGTTATCAAGGTTTTTGGAACCATGGCGCCGGCCCTCAACGACATGACGCCCAGCGTCGTGGCTTAATTTAATAAAGATACACAAGTAAACTCCAAGGTCAAGTACTTCACTTGGGCAGGCGATTGCACGATCGGGACGCCCTTATTTGCGTAAGTCAACGCAAAATCGTCCTCCTATGGCATTCAGTTCATTTCGAGTACAGTGTCGTTTGGCCGTTTACCATCCGCCACGGAGCCACAGATATGATCAGTGTCTCCAGTGCGAAGTGGGACTCGCACTACTGTACACAAGTTGGGGTCATCAAGGGAGCGGACCAGTCAGTATTCATTTTCGCTGTCCGCGATCAGTGACTGATGGATTTCAATAGCTTTTCCGCCCTCAGCAAGAAGGCCACGCAGTACACAACCCCTCACTTGAAGGTTGCAGAAAACGGGGGAAAGGCACCTGTCGAGGAGATTGAGAATACCCTCGCGTCGACGATTAGCACTCGGCTCAAAGGGAACATTCATACCTTCAAGGCTCCGCGAAAGGCCTTAACTGGACTTTTCAAGTGATCTCTGACTTGTACTCGCGTCCGCTACTGTACCACTACTGTAACATCCCACCAGAATTTCTTGTACTGCTCTTGTATGATCTCGTCATCGTCGTCCTTTGAATTCAATCGCCTTTTTTCACTTTAGCTCTCAGGTTGTCATCGCATATTCAATCCGTCACCTGTCAAAAGTTCATGGGAGTTTTATCGTAAACCGGTGTAGGGTCTATGAATACATCAAACACTGCAGGCCAATAAATCTCCAGTGAAGCCATAATCGCTTACCTTCCACAAATTCCCGGACACCCTCTGCATTTTCACAGATGGTCCATCAATCTCCACGAGGTGCGGAATGCACAGCGTCAACTTCATCATGATGACCATTAACGTATCTGGCTTCATGCACACGCGATCAACTCCGAAGAACCTCAGGCTCCACCTCGAATACGATTGCGCCTTCATCTCAACAAGAAATGGAGAGATGTCCTATGATGTCAACGAGAAAGGAAACGTCAGATTGGACAAATAAGATGACCACGAAACACAGGGCCGTACCTTGTGCGTCAAGGCTCCCAACTTAGCTCTACTACCCTCACCCGTCCCCGTCGGGACATCTGCGCCGTGGTTGCTCCTCAAATCGGCAAAGTCGATATTCAGCCGCTCTAGTCGCGGGAGTTTCTCCGCCAACATGACCAGCATCTGAGGGCTCAGGACCTGAACGTTTACAGTCAAATCCTTCAGTCTTCCCCCCTTCGCGTTCTCCGACGATCCCTGCCCAAGAAAATCCAGCAGTATACCGAGGTCGTGAAGGGTAAATGAACCATGCGTCAAGCTGAGACTGGTAAGGGTGCTTCCAGAATGTTGGACGTAGGCCCGGGCAACATCCAGACATTCACTTGACGCCAATCCTTCGCCATTCCGAGATGATGAACCATTTAGGATGTTGAGAGTTTCGAGGTGAGGCAATACTGGGACAACCAAGGGGTCGAGATCATATTGGGACGCATTGGGCGACGGCTTTGTGTGTTGCAGATGGAGGTGTTTGAGTGTATCTGCGTGTTGATTCAGGAATTGCGCGAGGTTTGGGCCGGGCGAGGCAGGAGGTTCCGAATGAAAAAGAGAAACGGTGGTAAGTTTTGGAAAGACTGTCCAGCCTCCCTCATAAGAAGAATTCTGCAATAGTCGGGAGGGTTCATCGGAAGTGCAGTGAAATGAGATGCTCAAACTGGTAAGGGTGGAAGAAATTCCCTTGAAGAATGTCGAGGCAGCTTCAGCGTCGGCGCTAGAGTTGTCCCGAGGAGAAAAGGCGAGGGTAAATTCCTCTAAAGATGTGAGCGCGGAAGCATTCGGTGGGAAAAGAGCAGTAAAGTTGGCCGAGGTAGCGGTCAGGCTGAGAGTTCGGAGATTTGAAGCGCAGGCGGTATACGCATTTACGAGGAGTGTATCTGGTTGAGTTTGAGGGGAAGTGCCAGCTCCCTCGAAAATAATGAGAGATGAAACGTTCGGAAAGTTAGCGACCGTGGTTTCCATCAACGCGTTGCACATCTTGACGTCGGATATTCTGCATACAATGGGGTCGACGAACCGACCGAGGCCGAAGGGCAACCACCATGCTACCGTCGTCCGTAAAGTGGCTTCCTCCGACGGTTCCAAATACATATTCGACTCGAACCAGTTAGAGAATAAAGTGAGTCGCTGGACGCGATGGGCGATGTGAGGATGACTAGGGACGAAACCGGATTATGAATTGCGAGCCCCAAGGAGGGTTCATTCTTACTTAAGGTGCTTCAATTCCTTGGCCATCGTCGGAGTCCAGCGGATAGCGAGATTAATGTCGTTATACCTATCGTTGAGTGCCAGATACAGAAATACTGGGTTCACCGAGTAGAGATTTCGGAGGATGCCCGACGGGATAAACTGCGCCGTCCTCAGCCAAATTTCTGGAGGAATAGTTGGAACCATGGCGGGAATCCCGAACACAGGTCCTGGAGGGCTTTAAATAAAACGCATCATAAAAAATGACGTAATGAATGGCCACGGTAAATGAGTGATGTACAAAAACGGTGATACTTCAAAATTCATATAGGTACAGTACTTATGAGTCGTATACGACGCGTCGTGAAGCATTCTTTGAGTCTTCGACTAACGGTTGTAGGCATACATGAGTAGAACCACTTCTTGAACAGTGACAGTTCGAACTTCGTAGTGGCCTGACGCAAGAATAGCAATAAAAACAACCACGTACCCCTCGCCGACAACATGTAACCCTGTTGTATCGAACGTGTAATAGGAAACGATTCAGTGAGAGGCATAAAGTAGCAACGGTGTAAACGCTACGCCAGTAGATTAGATTAGATGCGTGTATGCCATCAGTGGCTGTGGACCACCACGTCGTACGGCATCGCCCGACGCGATCCCTCCCTCACCACCCGCCATACCGGCCTGCTCAAACGGATAGTACGGACCTGTTGGACGAGAGCGACGTCATGAATCAACGCGCCTTCAAGTTAAAGGACGGCCCAAGATCCCGCTCGTGACAACCGAGTGCTATTTGGGTTTTAGAGCCACGATGCTCGGACCTAACCACATTCCCTGAATTCTTTCGACCATCCAATGTCGAATGTCGAGCACCCATTCAAATTCTCTTATATACCCTGATCAAATATTTTTGAGCGTTCCTCCTCCGGACCTCCACGACATTGGCCCTCAAAACTCATTTCGCCATCAAGTCAAACATTGACTGTTCCAATCCCGTTGTTGCAATGGCAGGAGTCTAAAGACGACAAGATTCAGACCTTCCGAAAACTTTACCCCCTCCAGCAAACACGTCGTTCAGTTCACAAAAGAAAGGTGTCATCGCTAACAGAGGAGTCAAATTTATCCGAGTACGTATAACTTTTGCTTACAACTTCATGTACTGAATATTGTTTCGGTAGTCTTCCACTAGGAGAATACTTGATGGCGTTACTACGCCCAATAGTGGACCTTTTCAACCAATCACACTTTCCTAACTTGCTAAAAACACCTATGGAGTGCATCAGTATTGATTTCAAGTTTGGGGAATGTCAGTCCTCTTAGTTCCTTTTCTATCTGCGGCACTGAGAATCGTAGGTCATTAGCCATTTGGGGAGCGGCATTTACGGCAGAAGACTTCAATGACCACTCACCCCCTCTCGTTGCTCCGATTATCGTATCTTTGGTGCGAGAGAATTTTTCAATGCGTAACTGTCCTGAATTTCTAACGCTGTCATACTTCAGCCGGTTAAATTGTTCAACTCCCAAGGGCAAGTCTCTTCGCCCGTTGAATGTATCCTGGCTAACTGTCTCCAATATAAACCAGGAGTGTCCTTCATCATTGTGACCAGTTTCTAGGACAGTGCGGTCTTTTCCCCTGCCACCGAAAATCGTCCAGAAACTATTTCCAGGAAAGTGTCGACCACCCAACCTGTTCTGGCTCTACGTGTTAGCTCCACAGCGTATCTTCTGGGTCTGCTCCCGGAAGCTTATATCAATACCCCGGAACCGTAGATGAGAGCCTTATCCTTCCCGAAGGACCTCCACTGGATCCGAATCAACCTTTACTTTCCGACGAAGAAATATTTGCAACACACCACCGCCATTCCGACTTTGACCATATGACGTTGCTTCGAGATCGTGCGAGAGCGCTACATTTCTTCCGTTGGAAGGAGCAAGTACAACGACGGTGCTCATTTACTGATGACAAACGAGGTTGGGTTCGTCTTTCCAGATGTTCATCCATTCATTCGACGCTTCCGAATTTCCACCACATACCGCAAACCATCTCACCTCAATTCAACGAAAATCACCTCACGAAGGGTAGTTTGGATAAATACCCCGAACAGAGCAAGTCTTTCATATTGAAGATTCAAAACATCCTGGCCGAAGGTTCACCGCGCACAATGCGCACCGTATACCAATATCAAACTACCTCCATCGATCGCACGCCTGTGTTATCCCCATCTCTCTGTCTCAAACTGTTCGACGACCGATTTCAGCGTCTGCCAAGTCCAGACGATGAGTCCGACGACCGCGTTTCACGGTGGTTTGATGCACTTCTAATTGCTGAGATGGAACAGTGCTTTACGGTCTTTTGATGGAGTACATTGAAGGATTCGACCTTTACCCCGATTTTGCGCGAACGTTGAGCATTGAGAGGCAAATCGATATGGTATCGTCGTCGACTATCACGTTGAGGACAACTAATGAAGCCAAATCTCTTTTAGATCCGTAGCTGTCGTCACGCAGCCCAAGTCCTCGACGTCGCCGATATCAGTCAACGCGATTGGCACAGCGGTCAAATCCTTCTTCACACAAACTCAATAACCAAGGTCGACCATGCCGTGCTCATTGATTTTGCTTCGACAACTTAAACCTGGGACCCCGATGTATTGAATAATATCGCGAATTATTTCGGCATCCTACGGATCCTGTTAGACGGACAAGGGGAATGGATTCGATGCAGATCTTGTATGGAAGCACTATGGAGAACCGGATGATTGGGATCCTCTCCAGGCTGCGGTTCAGGGGAGGCTCGTGCGAGCTCGAGGGATGTTCCCATATATAACTTCCCTCAGTTAGGATATCAATGACGGATAATTTGCATTGGGTATTGATTTGCTTCCAGGGATATACCAAGAAAGGTAATAAAATAAAAGTCACTATGAAGGGAAATTGTACAACATAAACCAGTCATGATCATGGCCAGGCCGAATAGGTTCAAGATCGCGTGCATCCGAGGTACAATACCGGACTATTACCTCCGAATCCCTATCCGTTTTCAGAAAAAGTCACTATCCGGCCGTATTGAACCTATATAGACTGGTTTCGAGTCTACCTATGAAGGGACTGCGGCCCCAGAAAACCAAGCTTATTGAGAAAATAGGCGCGCATTTTCTGAATGATGGCTGAATCCCTAAGAAGACCCAGGTTCGTCGTAGGTGAAGTAGCCGTGAAATATTTCACGCGATCGCCCCTAACTTATCACAAAGAATATTCCACCTGGCTCCAAACTATGCTGTTGCCCAATTGGCAGAAAGGTGAAATATACTCGGGGAACCTTGACCGTCCATTTTTTTTTGCCACAAGGGGAGATATCTTTCACGAGTTGAAAAGGGTGGGGTTCTGAGAAGCCTATTTTACATTCAACGTGCATAGTTTACAACCAGACAAACGAGTCATGCGATTTCGGTTGGCTGTGAGGTGTCATTTTCTTCGTCATTGTTTAAATCTGGTAAGCCGAGATGATGTGCTCCAGTAAGCGCTGCACATGCGTCTAAGGCACTTCAAATGATTCTGAAGTGCCTTAGCTTTTGCCTCCAGCGTCAACCCACATGTCGAAACTTCAATTCACCTGTATGATCTATAATATCCCTCAAGTCCATATCCTTACTGATACCTGCGGGGCGCTCGGCAACCAATTCATGCGCATAAAATGCTGAAAACCATGAGTACAAATCGAACCCTCTTCTTGGGGCGTTGAGGGGCAGTCGAGGAACGAAAAGTGCTGAGATCAGGCCCATAAGAAATACTGCAAGAATAGTCATGCACATGGGGATATTGTTGATGACGGGGCTCGTGACTTGCTGGTCGTGGTAGCGGCGGGCGACGATGAGACCAGAGCCTGCAAAGTAAGGGAGCACGTTACTTGCATCTGCTAAAGCACGGGCTTTAGCATAATACACCTCTGAGAGCTCGGTATATCCTAATAGGCCCTCGCCACCTGTGAAAGAGATTAACTGCGCGTGCGGGTCGTGGTTAGTGCATGATAAAAAAAGCAAGGGCAAAAATAGAGATACCGTTGGCGAAGGTACGTAGAAGGAATCACGGCCATTATCCTTGAGTATTTGGTTGACGCTGTTCTGATGGCCTACGATGTACCTGAGAAAGAAGGAGAGTACAGATTAGTCCCTCAGTATGCGGTCAATTCTCAAAACACTCACGCAGCCGTCATATTAGTTGAATTCAACGCTCGTTTCACAAGAGGGTTCGAAACCGGCTTTCCCAATCTCTTTTCCTTTATTTTCTCTGTGTTCATATCCTTGATCTCCGTACCGTTATCTACTATTCGCATCGAGCTCGGGAAGCCGACAGAGCTATTGTATACTTCCAGCACCCATGGTTCGTAGAGCTCCAGGCACACCGCAGCATCATAGCCAATAAAGGTGGCGAAGCCATCTTTGTCAGGCACCGAGTCGCCTTTGATACCAAAAGTGCCATTTGGGGCGAAGGAAGTATTGAGTCTAACGAGAATGTTTTCCATTGTGATAAAGCCTTTGCCATCTTGGCCTGAGCGCATGTAAATGGTAAGAATTTGGATAGAAAAAAATAGCTGCAAACATACCCATACCCAGTAAGGGAGTACTCTTCATGCTGTGCGCAACGCCGTTACTCCAGAAGTAAGCTAGGAAAACGGGTAAAAATCATTACCGACCAGTGATTGATGATTCGAAATGTCTCACCTCCCATAGAAATCCCAGCGGTGTCAAGACCACTAGGCAGCGTATCATTCAGCTGCAGAACCCTCGAAAAATTCAAGGGCTGTTCGACGTCTTGAGGAAAGGGCAGGTCGAAGTAATCGAAGAGAGGGCGAATCGTGCTTCGGGGGGTAAAGAGATATGTGAAGTTGTTCTGTGATATGGGTATCCTGGAGAATTTAAATATTAACACCCTAAGCGAATAAAAACATGAACTAACAAGTTGACAGGAATATCTGGAATTTTTGTACACTTGATCCTGATACCCCACCGAGGAAACCTATTAAATGGTTAATATAAATCCGAATTACCATTGAAATCCTTTAAGTTGAAGTTAAACGGTCACCCACCGCAAGACAGAACTCGTTTCAACTCCAACGGTAGGCCCAGCAGCCATCAGGTCCTGAGAGTTAATGTCAAGCGACGGCGCCGTTGCAGTGGGATCAAAGGTGCCAAAGCCACTTCCGCCTGAAATAAGTTGGGAGAGGATAACCTCTGAGAAGAAGACAGATTCATTTTTCCAGTTCAAGGATAGAACAACGGGAAGTTCGCCATGCGATGAAAAAGGCGCCAGTGTCCATGTCACGGCGTAGTTCTGTTACAATATTATTGTGATGACAATGGAAGAGAAAAAAGGCGGATCACCTCGAATGCGCTTCGGGTGTCGTCTGCTCGTTTAAGATCGTTGTCCGAAAGGTCACCACTGACAACGACTTCTTGATATTTCTCCTGTTGATGCTGGAGGAAAAAGAAAAAATATTCGATATCAAGAACAATGTCATTACCAAACTTACCACAACCTGAATGTCAATGCCCACCGCGCGAGCCAAAAGGAAAGACATCATCCCAGAAACAATTACGTTGAGTAGGAAAAAAAAGATCCATATGGACCATTTTCGTGCGCTGAAAAGCACCCATCTCCGTGTCAGAACATGAAGTGTAAACTTACGAAGTACAAATGAACTCACTCATAAATTTTACGGTACTCCCTATCCGCGCCCGGATACGAATGTCGATCCCATAGTAGTCGCAAGGCCGCCCATGAGCTCGTAGGACCGTCGGAATGAGCGGCCAAATCCTTCAACCGTACGCCTGCTCCATGTGGGTCAGGAGTCCGCGACTGATGTATGACTGTCGCCCAAGCTGTACAGCGAGTTTTTGAACAA
>Ga0307517_10011307_pt1 | contig 12385 bp, 8 predicted proteins | sample 23_EM_MG_FD_194515 | JGI IMG/M metagenome (GOLD analysis project Ga0307517, IMG submission 194515) | Populus trichocarpa ectomycorrhiza microbial communities from riparian zone in the Pacific Northwest, United States - 23_EM | ecosystem: Host-associated > Plants > Roots > Unclassified | place...
ATATTAATATATATTTTTTAAAATTATTTTATAACCTCAATTTCAAAAGCATTCTTAACCAAACACATTAAATTACTTTTTGTTCAACCTCAATTTCAACCACAATTTTAACCAAACATACATAAATACCAAACCAACCTCAACTAAAAGTATTTTTTATAAAATAATTTTTTTTCAAACCATAACCATAAAAATTATCACAATACCAAACACACATGTCTACACGATTAGAACATGGATTTCTTTAAAATTTAGTGTTTACATTTTTTTTATATCCTGATTAAGCAATATTGATTTTTTTATATATATGATTTCTTTGTAGATGACCTTACCTCTCATGGTTGATTTGATAATTATTGATGTTTATGTTGTTGAAGAGAATTTTATTGGGGTGAACTAAGATGAAGGAGCTTCTATTGAATATGAATATTATTTTTTTATTATTGTTTAATGTCAAATTTTTGATATGTTTAAGAATAATGTCTTAATGTTGTGAAATCTAATTATCTCCCCCATAAAATCTTATTTATGTGTTTTTGTGAGACTTTTTTTATATATATAGATTTCTTTTCTTTTTTGGCATAATGATTTTTCCTTCACACTTACAAATTAACAAATGATGATTTATATAGAAGTGATATGCAAAATAATAGAATATCAAAGGTAATATGATTCACTGAGGAGAATGGAGTCTTGGGAGACACAAGTTAATAAATAAACAAATAATTATGATGATTTACCATATATATTGAGATATAAAATACTTGCAACTGCTATATATATATATATATAGAACACGTAAAGCTGCTCCTTCTCTAAATTGACATCCAAAATCATGGAAAAATATATTTATAAAGTATTCCTTAAGATTTATTATATGCATAATCATGATGGGTTAAGTCATTGTCATGGGCTACACTAAGCTAATTTATCATTCAAAGGGAATGCCAATATACCAAGATAAATGGAAAAGATCGAAATCCATGTTCCTAATATATAGTGAAAAGATTGAAAAATCAAGAATTAAGTTGTGTTTAACCAATATTTAGAAGGTATTTAAACTTATATGACTATGTAATTAAAAAAAAAAAAGGGCATCGATAAAGTCTTATATATAAATCAATGCACAACTCCAATAATACAATAAAGAACCTATAAACACAAAGGGCGATTGGACTGGTTTTCTGTTTTGGAGAAGAATAGAAATGAATTTATCTCAACTTCATTTTTCTATCACTTAAATCAAGCTTCTCCTCGTATGATCTCACACCCTCCATCTTCAACATTTCCAACAAGAAATCATTCCATGTATCAATTGGGCCAGGCAAGCACCAATGCACACAATCATTATACAAGGTGACATTTTCATGAGGCCAATGCCCATATCTGCTAGGGTGACCATCTGGCCTCAACAACATAGCTTGTGTGGTGTCCAATAACCTAAATCTCAAACCCCTCTTTTTCCCTTCCTTCTCAGCAAGCTTAAACTCCTCCAATTGTGTCATGTAAAGCTCAAAATTTATACCCTCCAAACTAGTCTCATTGCTTCTAAAAGGCCTTCTTCTCACACAATTCCCACCTTTATTCCATTCTCCATTCTCGAAGTGTGATGGTGCAAATGTCCTAAGAAATGTTATACCCTTATAATTTTCTAGGCTATTAAGGGCTCTAAAAGCTGTCCTAAACGCTTTTCTGTACCCAAAATACATAGGCAAGTCTGTCACATTTTCTAGGAGGCAAAATCGACAACCAACTACTTGGCGATTTTCATAGTAAACGCATGGACGATAGAACCAATGCCCTGCATTGATGATCACATAATCAAACTCCTCGATTTGGGTTGTCCATCCTTCATCAAATTCATCAAGGTAGAGGTTGAAGAGGCCGGTGTGAGTCGGTCCATAGGCATCTGTTTCTTCAGCCTTGACTAAATGGGGTGTCCAAAACGTTGCGAGGGTGAAATTGTATGATGGATACCTCCAACGTTTGAAGTGTTCATCTGGTGTATATGAAACATCAATGGGATATTCCACCTGAAATAAATCATTAGAGACTACCATCAAATAATTAATTAGGAAAAAAAATTGCTTCTAATAAAGCATGAGATGACCACGAGGGCTCGAAGATCAATTACTTAAGGGTCCTGGATCCCTTGAGGCAAAATTATTGGAGCAATCTTCGTGCAATATTCTAGATAGCTTTTTTAAATGAAATATATATAAAATAGCACATCGATCATTAAGGTAGGTACAAAGTTCAGTAGCCACTAGATAGATTATATATATATCCAGATAATTATTAAGTATTTGTTTTGAAAATGAGCTAATTGGCCCACATTGATAATCTATCTAAGATTACGAGGAGCTTCTCATGACCTAGTCAAACATGGATTCATGTTCTAATTAGTAGATTTAATTTGAGTGTAATAAGATGATGATTTAGTACTAATCATAATTAACACATCCACTTCATGAAGATTGGTTGGATGTCAAGTTATCTCTTTCGTGATCTTTAATATCTCGAATAGAAAGATAGAGACCTCTAAGCTATTCTTTATTCTAATAATAAGGCATCTGAGATTACTTGTTTTCAACAAAGAATTATACTAATCAAACACTAATTGAGGTTTAAAACAATAACCCTTCTGAAAAAGAAAATTCCTTCTACAAGTAAGTTCGATGACCCTTCATCAACACACATTCACCGGCCTTCGATGATTACTTGAAAGAGGAAATTGGAGGAGTCGGAGAGCGCATTATAACTAATTTGGGAAAGACACAATATAATATACAAGAGAAAAAAACAAGCACGTAAATTTAAAATGGTAAGCAAACAAAACCAAGCTACTAGCCATTGGTTTACTTGAGTTCTCAAGTATATCGATCACGCCACCCGGCCCACAGTGTGTTTTTCTCTTGATTCTGTATTATAATGAGTTGCTGGTCACTTTCTTGGCTAAAACTGGCTAAAGGACAGCTTTTGTAGGCAAATTATTAGATTACGTGAGAGGTTAAGTCTCCGAGGGAAAAAGTAGCTTACTTAAAAACCTATTTCCTTCTCCCTTTCTGTACAATGTTTATAATAAGATGAACTCCAATAATCTTTAATTTTTTTTATATAAAAAAGCTTGATTAATTTATTAATGGACGTGGTAGCTCTATCCATGCCACATTAGGTTGCCGAATTTCAAGAGATATGATATGTTGGGGCCTATAGAGGCATCCTTTTTACCAAATCTTTGATACATAATGCCTTAGGTCAACTAACTCGTTGGTAATTCAAACATGATTAGTTAAACTGAACTGTGTCAAACCTTTCAATTTGTTCTATTTTTTCTTTGAATCACCGCAAATCCCACTTCCAATAAAATTTAATCTCTTGTACTAATTAATTTCCCAGCAATTAATCTAAGCACAGGGTTTTATATATATATATATATATATATATAGTAATTGAGGGAGAATATTATTAATATTTTGCTAGTGTCATTAAAAAATAATAAATTAACTAAAAAAAACTTACAGTGGATATATTACGTAAAATCAAGATCTTGTTAATTATAAATGGATTGAGTGTCATTGTCAATGCTCCATGACTTATTGCTGTAGTGATTATCATGTGAATTTAGCGAAATTGTAACTCAGCTAGTATTAGTGTTTTTTTTTATAAAAAAATAATAATTTGAACCTTTCTTTAAAAAAGGAAACTACAAATAATAAAATAGAATGAGAAACAATTTGTAAAAATTCAATATAATATATATTTAATTGTAGCATTAATTAACATGCATAAAAAAAAAAAAAAAAAAAAAAAGAAAGAGGCGTACCCTGGATAGAAGGCATATCAAGGACTGCATTTGGTTTCTACCCACAGAGTCTCCAACAAAAGCCATAGACTTGCCTTTAACAATTTCAAGGAACTGAGCAGGATTAAAAACAGGTAGCTCACATCCATCTGGTTGCCATCTCCATTTCATGAACCCAGTATCGGGTCTTCCATATTTCATGCAATTTTGATGCTCATGTATTGCCCAGCATGTTGTGTTTGTGTAATACGGTGCATGAGGATTTGGTATCCATTCTCCTGTGAATATGTCACATTTCTGCTCACTTTCATGCTCAAATATTGAGCCATACTTCACAGCAACATAAGATGAAATTGAGATTTGTGACTTGGAAAAGCTTTTCAACAAATATAAAGGGTACCCTAGCAAAGGGTAACATAGAGGAACAACTGTGAAAAGAACCAGGGTAAAGGTTACTGTTAGGGCTATTGTTGGTGTGTTTTTTCGTAGAGCATGGTGCTTGCTGCCAAAGGGAAGCTGATTCATGGCATAAACCTTCATTTTAGTGAGAGAAAAGGAGAAAGAGGGTGGGAGGTAATGGGATTGCAAGGGTTTGGAAAGAGACTGGCTTGCTCACCTATTTATCAATATTGTGGCTACCTAGTTTAAACAAGCTAGTACAGCTATAAATGTTCTTGTAAAGTAATTCAATAATATTTAAGGCAAATTACTTTTTTAATCCCTGTAAGGATCTTATAACATGTATGATATGCATGTTGTCGAGTAAAATATTAGCAATTGATAACTAAAATCAATGAATCTTTTAGGAAGGGATGAACTCTTTCTTTCTTTATTATCATTATTATTATTAAATTGATAATTACGTTAAAGGGATGTGCCCCTTCTAATTAAGCTAGCAAGGGAAAAAAAATTCTAAATGATAATTAAGTAACTGACAGTGAGCATTAGGTAAAACACCTTGTGGATCAAAAATCAAGCCTGCTACATTATGCTGTGGCTAGCCTTGTTGGGAGTGCTTAACTTCCTTAATTATCAAATTATAAGATGATAATTATAAGTTCAAAATGAAGAAATAAAAGAAAACAAATCTATAGTTTGCTGGTGGGTCTTTGTTGTACTCTTTGACTTGTTTTATTTCTTAAAGAGATTAAAATCTTGAATCCCAAGTTTCAAGTGACCTCTCTAAGGGAAAATGATCAGATGCAGCATACATGCGAGAGAGCAAGTGACGGGCAAATCAAAGAATTTATCAAATTGCTGAGGAGGTTCCTAATTCCTAAACATCACCAAATCCTGACTAATAAGGGCTTTGTTTATTTCAAAAAGCAATGACTAGGTAGGACAGTTGAGACCAAAACTAGAAAAGGGGAGTGGGAGTGGTTCTTTTAAGGATAACTAAGTTATATCTTCCGACCAGTAAAACCTCAAATTCTTACAAATAACCATCCATGGAACAGTAGCATTGCCATTTGGATCAGGAGAGATTAATACTAGGCTGGCAAGGACCAGATTCAAGTAATGGACTGTGCGATTAGGTAATTTATGCTACCTTGAGATGGTTATTTTGATCCTTTCGTTTGATTAATAATTGGGTTAGGTATCAATCTAATTATTATACATTTTCATAGTCATTCACTTTAGATTGTGTGAAGTGGGGTTAAGCAAGAATAAATTAAGCTTAACAGTTGAGTATACAACTTTTTCTTTCTTTCTTTCTTTTTTCGTACCAATGATGATATAGAAAGAACAGCTCTATCAGCTTCAAGAACAGCTCTCATGCCAGGAGAAGGGGCCAGCCACATCTGAAACTTGTGAGTTTGAAAAGAGCCAATATAGCCGTGTATTTCATTTGCTTTGTGTTAATCGAATGAGCTTTTCTATAAAACAAGAAATGATATATTAATATTTTCTTTATTCAATTTGAAGGTCCAATAGCTTAAGATGTAGTTCGCAGTTTGACGGGATGAACTCAATTTTTAAAAAAGAAAGAGCGTTGTTTTAATAAAAATTTAGTTGAAAATGAAATTTAGTCTAAATCAATTGATGGGTCACCAAATACATCCTACTAAGTTTTATAGCTATTATTTACATTAAAAATGATCCTAATTATACAAATTTATTACTATGAATGACAAAAGATAGCATGTTTATGATAAATATGTCATATTCCAACAATTTATTTATATCTTCTTAATCTTGTTGTATGGTTTTGTTATATAATTATTTTCATGTCCCAAAGCATCTACTATGTTATTGAAGAAATTAAGAGTGCAAGAGTTTCACATTTTTTATTAATTCCAATAGCATAAATTATTATGTGAGATCTCAAGATATGATTTATATTATTCTCTAACACATCCCTTCAAGTAAAAGTTTTTTTGGGCTTGAAACTTGCACAGACTTATATTACCTTGTGCTTAATGTTTTTCAAATAAATATGAATGATGAGATTTGAACTCGTGATCACTTGGTTATCAAAGCTCTATACCATGAAGAAATTAAAAGTGAAAGAGTTTCATGTTTTTTATTAATCTCAGGCAGACACATATATACATAGACACATTTAGTCAGCTATTGTTTCAATCATTCTCGGATAGTTAGCCTAACAACGATGAGATATATATATAAGATCTTTGATTTATGGTTATACACGGAATTAGTCTTAACTGTCACCACACTTTCAGGGAACAATTGATGATAAATGTACAAGCACAAGACATATGATATTTCTAATAATTACGTAATTTAAAGACTATTTGGCATTGTGGTTGTTTAAATAACATACTTTTTATTTTTATTTTTGGAGATCTACTGTTGATTTATTTTGTATATAAAAATCTATTTTACTACCATTTTAACAAAACATATATTTTTTAAGACTTATTTTTTAAAACCGAAACATAAAAGCTATATCAATACCAAAAACATATTTAATTATATTAGGGTAGGCATTTGGAAAATGGTCTTTCAATACCTTCTAAAACAATTTACCCTTTCTAAAATTGTTTTTTTTTTTTTTTATCTTTTCGAATAGATATGTTGGGATTTGGGAGTTATGGATATTATGCAAAAAGGATTTTAGACCGTGAATTATATAAATAGATAATTAAACTATGATTAGATTCGATCACCTACCGGCACACTCAATGTTTTTTATTTAATAATTAAAAAAAATAAAACAAAGACACCTTAGAAAGGATTTTAGACCGTGTCTTCTTTTTTTTGTTCTTTCTTAAACTCTTGTTTTTTTGTGAGTTTTAAAGTAGTAAGGATATATGGATATGATTCAAAGTCGAGTCCATCCTTCTCCATTCTTTTTGCATAGAAACCAAGCAAATACAATAATAAAAAAAAATGTAGAAAAATAGGTGTCAGTGGAGGCGGATTTTGTACACAAATACACACACTCGCGTATTTGCCTTGCAGCATAATATACACAAAATCTGTCTCTATACAAATCATGTCACTAGTTGGTATTACATGCCAATCATACTTAATGATTTTGACCTAATATTAATTCAACAAATGTAGTTGGGTTTTCATTTTCATAATCACTGTGACGTTCGTCGGCCGATTTTCTAGCCAGGCCAATATTGTCCAGCTCCATCTGTTAGCTAGGCTGTCGCCTTAACAACAAGGAAATGAAGTGAAATTTCGAATCTTACATAAATTCATCATATCTTGATATTTCTCCAGCTTTTTCTCTCATGGGTTATGATTTACGTGGTCACGACTGCTGTTCATCTTGATTCTCTCTGGCTGTGGATACTTGTTCTTATTCCTAATAATAGAGTTCTTTTGGCCCTCCTCTTCCAGTCGATGCTCCTTGGCACCTCTGCTGTCTAGCATGGGGGATATGGTTTTTATTATTTTGTAGTTATTTGATTTCTTATATCATCTTTGTATAACCCAACAAAAAGTCCTCATTGCACATCATGCAAGATTAATATACTGTTTGGGAACGCGATTAACCGTATTTTTTAAAATAATTCAACAAAATTATTTAAATATATTAATATCAAAAATAATTTTAAAATACTTTTTAATATATTTATAAATAAAAAATATTTACTATAATCACTACCCTATTTTCAAATAATCCCCTAGTCACCTTAAGTCAAGAAAACATATATTTTTGTTAGCATTGCATAGTGGGCTCTAAGGGCTAGATTACCGAAATTAGGTCCAACGATAATGATGATCCAAATCCAAAGAATTTGGGTTAAATAGGAAGCCTAAAATGTGAGATAATTGTAGGGCCTCGGTCGTTTCCTACTATTTCTGCCATTCCAAGAACCACAACAAAACAATACAAGCTTCAGCTCATGGCATCTTTCTCGGACCCAGTCTAGCTAGGAATTATCTGAAAAAGGACCGGGTAATTATGTCAGTTCACAGATCATCATATCAATTCAAATTAATTTATTTTTTTTTAGGTTTGGCTGCATAACTAGATCATTAGAACCATGAGGTCAACTGAATCTTATCTAGTTAATATGCTTTTCTATTTAACTTGAAATCCAGTTGAAACAGTTTCCTGATGGATCGAGTTTAACAATTATGATTATATAAAGTTGATGTTGAAAAAAATCCTTTGGCGTGGAATTCAAAAGGAATCCCTTGAGTTGTCCGGGTCGTTTTGCGATGTTCACTTCAACAAAGATTTGCAATAATTTATGTTGTCATATTAGCCTGCCTTTATGTGTGGATAGGCCATCCCGTGATGTCTTTATTGACAAGAACATGAAGGTAAGCATTGCATGGAATCCTGCGGAAAAAAGCTAAATCATTTCCATCACTTTAGATTAAAGTATTGGCAAATTGCAGCAATGATCTTCACCAAAATCCCCATTAAGTAGACTTTTTTGGTCACTCCTATGTCTAGTCTCTGTTCTAGGAAACAGTGGCCTTCTGATAGCTTTTCTTTCAGAAAAGAAGCCTGTGCATGGATGTATTCCACCTTTAGCCCCTGCGTATGGAATGCCCCAAGGAAACACGCATCACTGCAAGGTAAAATCATGGTGGAAGATAGGGTTCGTACTGTGTAGTTAGTTAGCAAGTCATCAGCTACTTTGTTATGGTCTTGTTTCTGTCAGAAAACGAACTGGAGAAAATAAATAAAACGAGGCATCAGGGAATTCCTGAAGACAATCCAGAGTCAGAGCCTGCGATTACCAAGGCAAGATTCTAGCGACATCTGGAAATGCCATAACATCAACTTTACTTCTGAAAACTTTCTTCAAGCTCGCAGTTCCCTGTAATCCCTTAGCCCTAATGTTGACAAACTTGTAACGTGCAACTGAAGTAATTTCAATAACAGTGACCATAGCCTCAGTGGCTGATGATACCAAAAAGAAGCTCCTGGCCAAAACTCGAGTCCAGAGAGCTAAACACGGATCTATAATCTTTAAACTCGAGCAAGAGTACTGAAACATAAGAAAAAAATCCCAAAACATGATAGAACAAAAGGTAAAGCAACTAAACTTGATCAGAGCAAATTATCGAGCAAAAACAAGTATTAAAATATGGTACGGTCCCTTTTCTTGTTGGCAAGATGAATCTAACTATCGATATTTCTTGTAAATGTCCTTTTCAAATAATAAAAAATAAATCATAATCCGAAATTTAAAAGAAATTCTTGTAAATATTTCAAATAATCATAAATAAATCTAGATTTTTTAAAAAAACTAAAATTGCGAGAATTATTTAACATTTAGAACTTTTTAATTAAAGAAACGTAATTTAGGAATGCATTCTTAAATAATTATTGATAGATCATCACATGTAATATACAGGTTTTCATTAAAATCAAGAAAATTAAGAATAATTTAAGCTTTCATAATAATGGGACAATGACATACAATATGGTAGCATCCGACATAGAGGTCTCGTATATATTAGAGAACGTTAACATAAGTTTTAATTTCCTCCAACAACTCTACAATAAGAAAATTAGGGAGCCGAAGAAAGGCAACGGTACAAGGGAAGGAACCTTGTGATAAGCCAGAGAAAGGCAGTGTTGTTCTTCTCAAACACCTCCACTTCTTTCCCACACCTCTCCTGATCCAATCCCTCTAATCACCTACTCTTAATTCTTACTGTAGAACCATATATTCACTCTCATAATTTCTTCAACTTTGTGTTAGTCCCATTTTGTAATGATTCTATATTATTGTTTCTTAAGATGAGAATTAAAAAACAAGAATTTGTGAGATATCTTTATTGAAACTGAAACAATTAAAATAGAAAGTACTGAATTTGAAAGAACAGAATTAGAAAGAACAAATTAAGATAATAAACCCTAAACTAAATTTTCTGGGTATATTCGAGGTAGCCCGGGCCTCCTTAAGTGAATGTGATTTGCTTTAAAGCAATTTTATGGCTCTCTACTAATCCTCCCCTTCTATTTATTAACTAAATCTTAGGATTTGAATTTGAATTATTTGAATTTGAATTCAAGAAGAAAACTGTCTAGCAAGAATCCTGGGTTGATTTGTATGTTGACCACTTCTCCTATATAAACGGTGTTGTTGCCTATAACTGATGCTTTGTTGTTTGAGGAAAATAAAATATCATTGCCACATGTTAACCAGTGATGAAAGAGTCTCTTCCAGCATTCCACGTAAGTCTCTAGTTCTATTTATGCATCCAAACCATACATGTGCTAATCTTTTTTATTTTTTGCAGGTTCTCTTGTCTCTCCACCACTATGTCTTCTTCATTTTCAGAGCAGACTCTTCAATGTACCTCTTTTGGCAAAACAAAAGAAATTGACCATAACCTCCCCTCCCCTTAAAAAACATTGCCTCAAGGTGAGGGTAAGCACTTTTTAGCTAGGATTCCTTAACCTATACTACATCTTCTCTAGGTTGTCCCTCTCACGTTAACAACACCTCTTCTCTTACCTTCCTCCTTGAGATTTGGCTTCTTTTATCAAGGATCTTCACAGGTTCAGGTTGAGTCTTTTTCTTGGAATCAAAAATGGGTAGCCTTGGTTCAGGAGTGGTACCCTTCCCAACCCATTTCTTTAGCAGTGAGATATAGAACGTACTGTGAATACGAGCTTCTTCTGAAAGATCTAACTGGTAAATCACCTCTCCTACTTTCTTCAAGATTTTAAATGGCCCAAAATATTTATATGTTAATTTTTTATTCCCGCTTCTTGGCATGTTGGATTGTCTGAATGGTTGGAGTCGGAGGTAAACTTATTCACCCTTTTTAAAATTGGTATTATAGCACTACTCAGTCATGGTCAACCAGTTTGACCAAGTCTTGGGATTATCCCCCACATAACACCTCAAATATCCTTCCAATGTTTTATTGGTTGCCTCTAACTGACCATTGATTTGTGGGCGGTACGTCGTAGACATCAATAGCTTAACCCCTTAGACTTGGAACAACTCTCCCAAGAATTTACTAGCGAAAGTAGGATCCTTGCCAGATATTATACTGTTTAGCAATCCATGAAGCTTCATTACATGTTGTGAAAACAAATTGGCTATTTTCGTAGCATTGTAAGGATGAGACACTAGAATAAAGTGAGCATATTTGGTAAACCTATCCACAACCACCAAGATTATTGAATACTGGTTAAATTTCGGTAAACCTTCTATGAAATCCATGGATGTTAATGACCATGATATTTTATTTCCCTCAAACAACGAAGCATCAGTTATAGGCAACGACACCGTTTATATAGGAGAAGTTGTCAACAAACAAATCAATTCTGGATTCTTGCCAGACAGTTTCCTTCTTGAATTCAAATTCAAATCCTAAGATTTAGTTAATAAATAGGAGGGGAGGATTAGTAGAGAGCCAGAAAATTGCTTTAAAGCAAATCACATCCACCCAATGAGGCGCGAGCTACCTCAAATCTACCCAGAAAATTTAGTTTAGGGTTTATTATCTCAATTTTTTCTTTCTAATTCTGTTCTTTCAAACTCAGTACTTTGTATTTCAATTATTTTAGTTTCAATTCAAATTCAATAAACACTGCCAGAATTCTTATATTTACTGATGGAATTTTCTGTCGATTTTTGTATTATCATTCCGTTGGTAATTAATTTACCAACGGGATCAGAAACGAAAATGCTTCATTGGTGAATCATTTGTCGGTAATGTTTTGTTTGTCGGTAAGTCCGTCGATAATAATAAAAAAATATTATTACCGATGGATTTACAAACGGGAAAAGCGCGCCAAAAAAATTTACCCGCTTCATTTCGTTGGTATTTCCCTCAAGTAGTTTGTCGTATAACTGACAAAAATACCGTATGCAATTTTGTCGGTGATTATTTAAAAACATTTTAAAAAAAAATCTATTTAACAAAACTTGAAAAATAATTAAATAATTAAAATCTATTTAAAAATCCTATAAATAAATCAACTAAAAATTGATCTCACATGAAAAAAAAATCCTACAACAACATTCATACAATTATTAAAAACAAAAAAATTTAAAAATAAAATAAAATAACAAATATCATGAAAAAAAACACACAAAAAAAAGAAAAAATAAAAATCTTACCTTAATGTAGTTGCGAGTGAAGCTGAGAAGAGGAAAAAAAAAATTCATAAAGTAT
>Ga0307517_10011308_pt1 | contig 12384 bp, 17 predicted proteins | sample 23_EM_MG_FD_194515 | JGI IMG/M metagenome (GOLD analysis project Ga0307517, IMG submission 194515) | Populus trichocarpa ectomycorrhiza microbial communities from riparian zone in the Pacific Northwest, United States - 23_EM | ecosystem: Host-associated > Plants > Roots > Unclassified | place...
CCTTCGCCCCCTCGTATTTTTTTTTCTCTTGAGGGGCACTACCGCTTTTGTGTGTGTACAAGCACTGATCCTCCTTACCCGAACCTCCGGAACAGATGGTCCTGGTCTCGTCCCCCAAGAAGCCGTTTATTTTTACAGCGAAACTGACTGCCCGACGGCAAGCGGTTATTGCAGAATACGAACCTGAGATCGACGCGTTGTACGACGCGGTGGAAGGGACTGCCCAGGCTGTCAAGTACTTCCCTAAAGAATGGACGGAACAGAGCTCTTTGGAGTTTGCTAGGAATCTCATCGCCAACGTACTGAAGGTTCCTGTCGGGGATGATGATGATATTTTCCAACGCAGTTGTGACAGGTCGAGTCCATCCGTCTCCGGCCCCAACCACCAACTAACGTATATGCAATCAGTTTACAAGCAACTTGGATACGCAACTCCGTCTTAAATGCGCTCAGGAATACCACGAAACTCAACACCAGAGATATCCCGGCGAATTTTGTTTACCGGTACCCGAGCGTCTCTGCTCTTGGGAAATTCGTCCATGATCTCACAACAACCGGCGTCTCGCGACGATTGGATAACACGGTCAAGGAGATGACGGACCTCGTGGACAAATACACCAAGGACTTCCCTGCCCACAAACCTGCTGGTGGTGTTACATCTCAGGGATGCGTGGTCCTGATCACTGGGACGACCGGCGCCATCGGATCTAACACATTGGCAGAACTCTACAAGTCTCCCAACGTCACCGGAATCGTTGTACTCGCCAGGAAGTCTACCATACCTATTGATGTTCGGCAGAAGAAGGCATTGGAGGATCGTGGTCTCGATTCAAGTATCATTGACTCCTCGAAAGTTTCTTTGCTCGAGGGAGACCCCGCTTTGCCGGGCTTCGGGTTGGAAAATGATGTCTTATTAGGACTCAAGTCGGTCATCACCCACATCCTACATATTGGTACGTAGGAAGAAGCGTGCGGTGTACTCAAGCTGACGTCTGACCCGACCGCTTTAGGCTGGAGAGTGGATTTCAACTTGGGCCTTTCGTCGTTCGAACCGAACGTTGTGGGCGTTCGAAACCTAGTTAACTTGGCGCTCGAATCCAAACTTCCGACCCCTCCTCGCTTCATCTTCATCAGCACTGTTGCTGTTGTCGCCCGTGAGTCAGATTTAACAATCATTTGGTGCATTTTGGCATGCTGATGGCCACCAACAGTCACGAAAACCCCTGGCCTGATCCCAGAAGAACCGGCGGCTCCGGAGTCTGCGACCGTTAACGGCTACGGCCAGTCTAAATGGGTTTGCGAGAGGATGCTCGAGCTCGCCGCTGAACAAACTTCTCTCCGCCCTGTAATCGTCAGGGTTGGGCAGGTCAGCGGCGGAGTAAACGGTTGCTGGAATCCTCTCGAGTGGATCCCTGGAATCGTGCAGTCCGCGGCTCTCACCAGGTCGTTGCCTTCATTGGGAAAGGTCATCTCGTTGCTCCCCTTGCAGACAAGTGCGCAAGCCCTCGTGCAGATACTCGGCGCCGAAACCACGCCTCTGGCTCTCTACCTTCACCTCATCAACCCGACGCCGTTTCAATGGGACGACGTGTTCGGGCATATCGCCAAGGGACTGGACGTTCCTCTCGTATCGTACCCCGAATGGTTCACAAGATTGCAAGAGGCGTCTACGACCGTAAAGAACGCACAGGAACACTCAGCCCTGCGCTTGTTGGAATTCTACGGGTCTCTTAACCAGGGGGGTGGATCAGAGGTTGGCGGGCTGCCATCATGCAACACGGAGGTTGCCAAAGGTGTCTGTCCAGTTCTCAACGAAGAGGGCTTGAGGGATCTCAAGGCCGAGGAAATTCAGAGGTGGCTATACTATTGGAATTCTCTTGGTCTCTTGAAGTTCTAGACGCAGGTCCACGCTTCGGAGTTTTGCGTTTTGCAACGAATGGATTCTCGACCACCCAACCTGTCTGGAATCTCCCTAGTCTAGGGAGAAGTTAAATGACAGCCGGTATCTTATACATTTGTTATACGTCCATAAATTGTTCTGTGGACCCCAAACAAAAATCCCGCCTTGCAGTAACTACTTTTTTTCGTTATTGTTCGAATCCTTTCGACCACGGTACCGGACGATGGTGTAACCGAAAGACAAAAAGCAAGGACTGTCCACGAGAAGGGATGATGAAACAGGAACGAGAAATGAATGGTAAAAATCGGAAGATGCGCAACAGAAAAATGTAAACCAGTGGGAAATTAATCTAGTACGATGGGCCAGGTGGGGGATCAACCCAAGACCCGTTCGGGAAGAACGAGGCCGCCTTGGTGTAATCTCCCACGTCATCGCCTTTCGTGAACTGAGAGACGTCAGAGTCAACCAAAGGCGCGTTAGAGCATCGCGAGGGGAGAGAAAAGGATCGACTCACAGCTAGCCTGAAGAAATGAGGTAGACTCTGATCGAGCAACGCCAACGAGAAGTTGGTCGCTGTCCCACGGAACCTCTCTACATCATCAATGAGCAACGAAAACCCTTCCCATCCGTCACTACCTGATGGCAAACTCTCCCAGAGCAGCGTCAGATTTCGTAACGGCGCTGAGGGGTCAAAAGTCGTCGAGTTGGTGAGGAAAGTCGGGATACCAGAACCGAATGCCGCATCTTGACGAAGCTAAAACATGCGCGTATTAGCTCACCTAACGATGCGAGTTTACAACTCGGTCACGAACCTCATTCGCGGTTTGCAAGATCGAATCCCACTCGAAAGCCGCCCCACCGTTGATGAAAAGTCCCAGCAGGAAGGCTTGATAAATCGCAGACAACCTCGTAGGGAACGCAGTAGCGGGCAGCAGGACCAGAGCAATAATGTAGTGATGTAGCCTCAACGTCAAGCCGGGCAAGAATGCCAACACGACCAGTACCAGCCCTCCTGCGACATACCACCTCGCGTAATGTGGTAACCAGCCCGTCTTTCGGATGACCCTGACTTGGTTCAGAGCTATGACCACCACCACGATGATGATGATTATTAGAGCCGTCAACGCTCCCGACCTACTCGCCACGTCCGACGCAAGCAAACGGTTGATCGGAAGCTTGCTAAACGTGACGTTCGCAAGCACGCCGACCCAGAACGGACCGATGTACCAAACCGTGGCTTCGAGCGGCATCCTCACGAAAGCGGGCAGGACGAACCTGAAGGCCACTCGCCATATGCCGTAGGCCATGAAGAGGCCTGGAAGGAAGTCCGCGAAGGCGTCACTCATTGAGGGAGGAATGCGGCGAGGGTGAGAGAAAATGACGGTATGCCAGTACCCGACAGTAAACAGACACCAGAATATGACGATGGGTTTTGGGCGGAAGAGGAGGAAGAGGAAGGAAGTGAGGATGATATTCATCGCGAGCGCTTCCATCCGGTTGTCTGTACATTGCGGGGAATTGGATGAGGGAGACAGTCGGAATCCGATGGGAAATTTTGTTGGGAAACCTATACTGTCAAACCCGTGGCCGGTGGTAGGAATGTAATTGGTGTAGTTGGCGACAAGTTGTAGACTTCCACAACCACCCTTCGACAGGGACACGATGCCGCTATTAGATTCGGATGGGTTATTAGTACCCATACCCCGCTTCCACAACACATGGTACTCACGCCTGAACCGCCGCAGAGCAAATGAAACTGTCGCCACGATACGTTCCATTCACATCTCCACCTCCTACGATGAGAGGGACGTATTCCTGTTTCTGATTTCCGACTGTCCTCGGATTTTGCAGGATGACGTTGCACGCGGCCGGGCACCTAAAATCGGATCGCCCGTATTCCGAGGGTAGGCACTCCGTTCCATCCAAGCCGCACTTGCTGTTGGCTAGCCAATATGTACCGGTACATCCGATGAACGTGTCTGGGGGTGTTTGATACCACTGCGCTCGGGTGAAGAATGCGAGACCGATGATGTAGCCGACGACGACCAGGACGAAGAGAAAAGGGTGAGTGAAGAACCGTGTGAACCGGATCCATGCCGGCTCCAAAGCGAGTGACCACGTTCGATGATCAAAGCCAAAGTAGCAAGTAAAAGACAAGAAGGGAGTCGGTGCTACAGACACCGTAATTCAGAAGGGGCCGACATTAGGTCGACAAAGAATCAGTGTCACAAGACAGGACGCACGGTCTAAATCCCGTTTCGGACGAGGCCCTCTCAAGTACAACAGTGTCTTGGAAGTTATACGGTACATCCTAGGGAAACTGCGAGCGAAAGCGAGTTTGACTCTGCGCACGACGGTCCTCTCCTGGGTCTGTGTGGGTTCCGACCCGCCGAGTTCGCCGAGGGTGAGAATTGGGACGTCCGTGCGAGAGTCTTCATCCTTCCGGCTCCTTTCCGTGGAGTTTGAGAGTTCAGAAGACATTTGACGGTCGAAAGGAGCGGCGGGGAGAAGGTAGAATAAATATGGTGAGTCGACGGAGCTGATGATCCCTGGTCCCGGACGTAGCGTACACCGGATCACTCGCAGCCACCGGCAATTCATCCGTCCCCCTCTTTTCTACCCCCTGATGAATACAATACTGACGTCGGCACTGATGGACTACGGCTTATCATTTTCTCGTATCTAGTCGGACCCCGTACCGTACACCCCGGTCAGTTCGCAATGCCTGCTTCGAGAGGTCAACGTTCAACTCTGACGGACGATAGGTTCACAACGTATACTACACGAAATCCTAAGCTTTCGTAACATCGAGGCCAGCTTCGCAGTAGTCGTACACCAGTCGGGCCTCGACGACTTCGTTTCTCTCCGTCGTGAACTTGATGTGTCGGACGAAGCGTCTATCACCCGCTATATCTTGGAAACCCATCGTCTGCGGAAAACCCTGAGCACAACCACTGGGAAGGAAAGATCATTGAGCATACCTGCTCCTCAATCCACCTTCGTCCGAGGTCCCCGCGAATGTACCCCTCCACTCTCGTGTAAATAGCACCGTGGGAGAGAACATCGTTCACCCATCCTCTCCTCAAGAACTGGTCTTGGATATCCGTCGTCCGGATCCTCCATCCCCGACTGACTGCAGGTCGTCCACACACATCATCGAACTCCAGTGGCATTCCATCTAAGGCGTACCGCTCTGTCGTCGTCGAGTTTCTCTTGTGAAACATCTCGTCGATCTCGAGATACTCTCTCCCGCGCTCCCGGAAATGCCTTATCCGCGCGGTCACCACTGGCGCCTTAGATAGCCTCCTCCGGGCGATCCATCCGACACCCTGCTCTTTGAATATCTTTTCTGTGCTGTCGCTCAGCCGTTTGTTCTGATGCGCAACGTGAGTATCTCAAAGCCCCCATCCCGAGCGTCACGGTAAAGACACGTACGAGGATGTATTTCCCGCTCAGATCTCTAGTGGTAAGAATAGGCGGGGCGGACATGCTCCCCTTATAGTGGGGCACGGAGGTCGTTATACGGGGGCGCATCCTGTGGTGAGGTGTTCCTGGCGAGGGAGGGGAAAGAAATCGTCTGTGGGAAGGGCATTACGTTCTACTTATACGGTGGTGACTTAATACACGAATCCGGGCCAGGCGAATCTGACACCTGTCTGGGTGTTGCCCGGGTAAGTTCTGCTCAATCTTCTCTTCACGTTGTTCACCACCTGCATTCGTTCGTGGTAACACACCGGTCAGCGCGGTGTAGCACCGAAAAGTTAATAATTTTGGATCCGAGGTGAGCCACGCCGTGTGGGCGTGTTCGGTCCTACGTCCCCTTTCCCTGGTCCCCTGGTTCCAAACAGAAAGGATGAAATACATTGGGGAAACATAACGATCTCACTGCGCATCCACATCTGTACTAGCCGTTGAGTCGGAGTGCATAACGTGTAATATTTCGTCTGATCTCAAACGGGTCCAACTAGGAGGCCGGCTTCAGTGAAACCCTCGGCAGATCCAAGGACGAGTGACATACCATAATCGTAGACGAGACGAGCCGTAATGTCTTCGCCGTCCGAGCCTGTGAACCTGATCCTTCTGGTAAGACGACGCTCGTCGTTGATGATTTCGAAACCCCAGACCTATGTTTCACCATTACGTCAACACATGCGGGGTCCGCGATCCATGTGGGCTAAATTCGCTCACCACATCCGATTTCCAGGAATATGAGCTTTTCTCCTTGTCTGTTTCTGCATACGTTTCGATCGCACCGTCCCGAGATACGTCGGGTGACCAACCACTGTTTAGGTACTTATCGGTGACGTCTGCGATTGGGACTCTGCGAGACCTGCCGATAATAGGCCCGAAGAGATTGAGGTCTACCTTCACCCAGGCCCAGTTAAGGACCTTGCATTCGGGAGACGCTGTGATGCCGCCCGTGACAGCCTGTTGGATGTCGACGTGCTCTACACCCCCTTCATCTTTGTAGTGCTTTATGCTAACAGTGATAGTGGCGTTGCTGAGGATTTTCCTCGTTAACCAACCAACCCCTTGCAAGGCCAGCATTTTGTCGGTGCTATCGCCAAGTGCGTGGTTCTGCGACCGATTGATCAGATCCCGGTTTTAGCTTGCCGTTTGAGATCCAACTTGCCTGGATAAACTTTCCATTGAGGTCGAGGGTAGTAACGTTCTCTGGGGCAGCCATAGGACGGATGTGTTACAGATGACTACTGTGAGGATGGGGGTTGTGGGGGAAGAGGGGGATAGAACGAGATGACTTTCCACTTCGCATCTTTCCCTTTATTCCATGCCTGGGGACCTCTTGCGTCTCGGCCCCCGAACTCGACCATGACACCCTCTTTCGTCCACTCACACCATATATTGATTGACCCCGAAGACGGACCGGCGCCACCGCCCTTGCGATCTGGTTCGCCCAGCGCGGCTACGAAGTCTTTCCCGGTGCTCTCTGTCGACACGGATATCGACTTGGGTTCACGTGAAAAGGTAATAATGAGGGGGAGACTGGGGTACTTGGCGAACGCGGGTGTCGTCTTTGATTTCGTCGGCTGCGACGCTGGCGGAGAAGGAGTGTTGGACTCGTCGTCATGGGGAGAGTTGTAGATGTCGATTTTGTCTATTGCGAGGTTGTTCGTCTGCAGGTCGGCGATGGATTGGACGTTAGAAGATGGTCTGTAGCCGTTCATGGGACGATATTCGATGCTGCAGCCGAGAGCATAGTAGTTGACGAACACCGCGTCTGGGTACGCCTTGATTTGAGGCTTATCGTCGCTGCCGACATCTGCGAGCGAGGAGAGAGAGGAGATGTACCCCTCCACGCTCTGCGATGTCGGAGGCAGGCCAAAGAGAGTCTTCGCAGCCATCATCGTCCAACTGAACGCTTCGCTTTGACTGACCACCATCCCCCTCACCGCCGACGCGTGGTTTGCCGATATCGCTGCGCCAACATGGTCGATGAAGACGAGAAGACTCTCACGAACCCCAATGCAAGCGACCAACCCTCTCCTGGTCTAGTTTCGAGAGCGATATGGTTTCCGTTCACGCTCACTCTGAGGATCCTCGCCCCTTTCGCTCGATACGTTCGACCATGGGTTCCGAGACTCATCCCGTTGCTCGTCGGGTTCTCAATAGTACCCCTCCTTGGATTCTTGTCCGCCAGTGCGGGGTTTTACGTGTGGAAAACCGCCGCTGTCAGTTGGGAGACTCCGCTGTTTTTGCAATACGGGTGAGCGTCAACAGTTTACGGTGTCTCAATCTCTATCACGAAGTGTTCCCAATCCGAATGCAACCCCTCCCTATGTTAGGGATGGTGTCATACCTTACGCTGAAGCATCATTGCCGGCACTTGCTCCTCGTCACCCATATGATCTTTCTTTGGATCTGGTCGTGCCAACTACAGAGGCGAACATCGCGTTGGGGAACTTCATGGCAACCCTCACACTAACCACCACATCAAACAAGACATTGGCTTCTGCCCATCGGCCTGTACGTCACCATCACCCCGGTTCTCGAATTTCAGATGGGGAGATGAATCGATTTCCCAGGCGATTGTTGTTCCGAGAGCTCTGTATTCATTCGCACACCTACTACGACCGGGGACATCGAACCTTAAGGTGCCCCTGATGGACAACTTTGTGACTGGGGCGAACATGGTGATAGCAAAGCTCGACCTTGGGAGGAGGGATGGGTGGAAAGGAATTGGGCGCGGAGAGGGAAGAGAACTGAGTGTGTACTCTGCTACTCTCAGGGGCACGCTGAAGCATCGTGGCGTGCGGTATGTCCTTGTCCTACCCCAACCGTGTACGTGTATGCTCATAACGGAACTCGTTCAGAGGACTAGTGACCAGATTCCCGGTGTTCTTTGGTTTCGTTGCCGGAACCACATTCTTCTTCATCTCTTCCTCATGTCTCGCCGCCCTACTCCTTCCCATGGTCTACTGGGCAGGTCGTCCGGGACCCGAGGGTCATTTGTCTGCCCGGCCGGATTTCTCACCAAAGCGTGAATCCAAATCTCCTGGCCCGCTGAAACCGAGGAGTAGGGTGCGGTACGAGGACGAGGAGAAACAATCAAGGCGACAACGCCAATACACTGCTGGTGGTATTGCATCGAGCAGGAGTAGATCGAGCAAGTCGAATCGTCGGAGCCTGGTAGGTCCCCGTACATATCTGCCAACGAAACACGGTTCACGAGTGCTTTAGTATAACAGCGAAGGAGTGCCATTGACCGTGGAACCCATCGCCTCTGGAAGTACAACACTTCGGAGGAGAGGTTCACGGAGATTGTCGGAACAGGATTGGGAGGACGAATGAAACGACTTGTGAGACGATTTTCCTTGCACACCTTTGAGCTTTATTTTTTGTAAGCGCCTAATCGTTTTGTAAATACGTTAGCATATGTATACTTCAGGATGAAATCGTGCACCATGGTACACATCCTAAGCTTACAACCCACCCCGGACCTTTTCTTTCCCCGCATCTCCGCCGTTGTCGGCACCAGTTCGATGAGGGTTTGATGTCATTAGGCGCGGTCAAACCGGGGGGGGGGGATTACAGCGATAAACACCGCGTTAATGTGGACGAAATCTCGCTTTTCCTACAGAAGCAAGGCGATAAAATAGAATTAAATCGGTCCAAGATTAGCCCAGTTTGACCGCATCTATTGATGCCGGATGGCTGCTGCTCGAGTTCTCCCGAGTTCTCCCTTGAACCGGTAACCACATGATGTCCTCCTTCGACGTTCAGAATCTCTTTGGTGTCAGCGGTAAAGTCGTGCTGGTCACTGGCGGGAGTCGCGGTATCGGTAAAATGGTGTGTGCTGGATTCACCTTCGTTCGTTCGCTTGTTCTTCGGTGTTTTCGGCTGCATATGTGGGTATGCGCTGACGTGAACGGTTCTCCTCCTTCGAACTTGAGAGATTGCCACCGGGTTCGTGAAGAATGGCGCCAAGGTGCGGCATTCCGTGGTTAATCCGGTCAATCAAACCTTGTGGGACTGAACGCACTGTACTTTATCCCACAGGTTTACGTCTCATCCCGAACGGCCAAAGACTGCGAAGAAACCGCCAAAGAGCTCAACGCCCTCGGTCCCGGAAAATGCATCCCAATCGCGGCAGACATGCAAAAGCTCTCGGACGTCGACAAGCTCGTGAACGAGGTTTCGTCCAGGGAGAAGGCTCTTCACGTCCTAGTCAATAACGCTGGAGCCGCTTGGGGAGACAAGTTTGACACTTACCCCGTATGTCCTATGTTCAGGTTTCCTTGACGGTGATTGAATTTTTGTGGCGGGATTCTTAGGACCACGCTTGGACCAAAGTCTTGACGTTGAACCTGCACCGAGTGTTCACTCTCACCCAGAAATGCTTGCCTCTCCTTCGAGCTGCCGCTACTGAGGGTGGAAAAGCGGGTGAGGCCTATCTCGACCCTGCCCGCATTATCAACGTGGGCGATTTCTCTCTCCCTCGCAAGACCATTGATCGTGCTCATTCACGATTATTAGATCGGCTCTGTCGAAGGGATTATGGTCCCAGACCACGAAACCTATGCCTACAGCGCCAGTAAAGCCGGTCTCCATCACCTCTCTCGTACTATGGGTGGTAGGCTCGGATTGGAGGGTATCACCAGCAACACCATCGCGTGTGGTGAGTACTTCCGTTTACTTTTTCGCCTCCTTCGACCTATTCCTTTGCTCAACGTGGATTGAATTCTCTTTGGGTTTCTAGGTCCATTCCTGAGCAAAAGTTCGTAGCGCACCGGCCTCTTGCAGTCATTTTATTGATCTTTTTATTATCCAGTGACCGCAGGGAGTTTCAAGACGGAGTCGGCCCGTATGGTTTCGAACGTACCCCTCACGAGGATTGGAACCCCCGAAGATGTTGCTGGGACCGCCTTGTTCCTGGCCAGTAGGGCTGGGGCCTATGTCAACGGTGCGTCAACAATCCCTCATCCCTCTGTGCCGTGTCTGAGCGAGCTGTGGTTTATAGCTGCTACGATTACTCTCGACGGCGGTTTGACCTCTGCCTACCCTCGCTCACGTATGTAAACACCCAGGCCCTAGGGAGTGTTTATATATCGCTATTCGTACAATCGTCATCCATACATTCATCCAAATGACGTGTAACCCTGTGGAACCACATATATCCATCCTCGGGGCCTCAGTGAGAGAGAGAGAATCAGGCTGTAGCCTTGTCAGCGTCAGACGGTGTGGCTTCTGTGGCGAGGTTATCCTCCTCCTTGACCTCCGGCGGTCCCTCCGTGGGTTTGGCGTCGGGTTCGGGCTTCGTATTCGTTGGTGTCGAATTGCCTTTCCCCTCACCAAGTTTAACGTCCTTCAGTTTCCCGGCGAGCTCTTGAACAACGGCATCGTGCCCCTTCTTCTCCGCCTCCTCCTTAACGTCCTTCTTGGTCTCAGGGACCTTGAACCCCTTCACCAAATCCCCCGCCCCCTCCTCCCCAATCAACTCGCTCACGAGATCCATCAAATCCTGTTCGCTCACCGAAACCCCCTCGAACCCGTGCCCGCTCAACTCCTCCCCTACGTCGATCTCCCTTCCCTGGGACCCACCTTTAGGTTTAGTTGGCGTAGGGTGTGGAGAGATCGTGGGCTTGTGCGAGGGGTTCATCTGTAAGGGGGAGTATGCGCCGGGGACTCCGACTGGTTTGACTTCGAGTTTTTTGGAAGGTCCGAAGAACTCTTCGTCCCATTCTTCGTTGCGGCGAAGGAATGTATCGAGTTCGTCGCATTCTACGGCTTCTTCGCTGTTTGAGGTTAGTTAGCATCCGGTGGGGGATGGATTTGGTATGGACACGTACAATTCTTCGTAGCCACCAGGGTACACACCCCCGACCAACAACCCAGGTAACTGCTGTTTCGCTAATCACGCACACGCACGAACCGAATTTAACAAATAATAAGGCGAATGAGGTCAATCAACGGCACCCACATAACGGCGCCTTCCTCCTCCACAGCTTCTTCGCATCTTCGTCCGAAGCCATATCATAGCTCGTGAATGGTATCTTCTTGACTTGCAATACTCTCAAGATATACTCTGCTCCATCATCACCGGAGCCAGACGGTGAGAGATACGAATATTTTGAGAGACCGCAGAGGCCAGAACCGGTGCGCAAAAGTCCAGGTGATATGCATAATCAGCAGTCGGAGCGGATAGATCGTGAACAGTGCTACCTTGTCGTTGCCGTAGAGCGGGAGACGAAACAATCGTCGTCAGAAACAGTTCAATTGGGGGAGACATTGACGTCGGTCGTTTGCTAATGGGGGGGCTCGAGAGGTGGTGAAGTGAGGGGATTCGGTTGCTAGTGTAGCTTGCGAATGCGTGGAGGCAGGTATCGGGCGTCTGGTCACGATGAGTGTGCACTGAACGTTAGGATGATCGAATGGTTCTTTGCACGAGGTGCAACATGAGGAGATGAATCGATGGCCGCTCGCCTCTATTAGGTTCCCTCACAGCCTTCACGCCACGCCGCTTTTTTCACGACTACTTTCGAGTTTCGACTATGGATACAAAGTCTCAACGACCGAAGGAGGGGGAGGGTGTTATCTCAACGTTGAACGCGGCCATCGAAGACCTGAGCCTCGCGAAGAAGGTCTCGAGTATCACACCAGCCAGGGTTATCTTTGACTCTGTCGGCTCCCTTCTTGCAATGATCAGGGTATGTTTGCTCCTTTTCTGCGATGGGACGCTCCAGGTTCACACACAGCCAGGACTCTATGGTTAACGAACTGGATTACGTCGAGCTCGGGTTGCATTGCGCCGATATCTGTAGGGCGCTTGACCTGAGGGTGAATGGGAAGGAACTGGAAGAACTCAGTCAGTCCGTATGTGGTGCAATGGATCAATTGGCAATGTGAGTTAGACCAGAAATACACATTTCGAGTCCGTCCGCCCAACATTCGCTTGGTTGCAGGACCGTTGCGGAAATACAAAGGAAGGCCATCAAACGGAGCAAGCGGAATGTAGTCTCTCGATT
>Ga0307517_10011309_pt1 | contig 12384 bp, 21 predicted proteins | sample 23_EM_MG_FD_194515 | JGI IMG/M metagenome (GOLD analysis project Ga0307517, IMG submission 194515) | Populus trichocarpa ectomycorrhiza microbial communities from riparian zone in the Pacific Northwest, United States - 23_EM | ecosystem: Host-associated > Plants > Roots > Unclassified | place...
CTTTGCATCTGGCATTCACGGCGGAGAGTCACAAGCAGGTTCAAGAGTTCTATGCTGCGGCTCTCGCCGCCGGTGGCAAAGACAACGGCGCACCGGGGCTCCGAGCGCACTACCACCCGAACTACTATGGCGCCTTCGTCATCGGTCCCGACGGTCACAATGTCGAGGCAGTTTGCCATCGACCCGATGCCTAACCATTCCTTCAAGCGGACCTGCCTACGGCAGGCCGCTTAAGTCAAACGTTAGGCTTCACAATGTCACAATCCCTATTCGATCAAGTTCTTAGGTTCGAGAAACGGCTCGGTCTTCCGAAGGGTTTCTATGAGCGGCTACTCCGAGAAGACGACTGGTCGTTCGTTATCAAGCTGAGCGCCTTGTTCGAAGGGGCGTGCACCCATGTCCTCACAACTCGACTGCATGCACCGAAGCTAGTGGATGCATTCGCGCACCTTGATCTACTAAACAGCAAGGTTGGAAAGGTTTCCTTGCTGCGCGAGCTTGATGCAGTGAGCCCTGAGCAAGCATCCATCATTCGTCATGTAGGCGAGCTCCGAAATATGCTCGCCCACAATGTTCGGAATGTTGGCTTCTCGTTCACAGAGCACGTAGCCAATCTCGACAAGAACCAACTTGACAAACTGACTAAGAACTTTGGGCATGGTCTCAACGAAACCATTGAGATCGGAGATCAACATGTCACGCGGGAGCAGTTTGTTCGAGAGAATCCAAAGATGTCTCTTTGGCTGACCGCCGCAGAGGTCATCGCATGTCTCTACTTGGAGTTCAAGGTCGCCGAACTACACATCAAGCAGATCGCAACCGATGAGTTCAAGTCGTTGATCAGAGATGCAAATGCCCTCATCCCGAAAGACGGGCAGTGAAGCCTAACCCTTCCTTCAAGCGGACCCGCCTTCGGCAGGCCGCTTAAGTCAAACGTTAGGCATCAGAAGAGGCCATATGCCAAGTCAGCCACCACACCTCGTAGCGATCGAGCATGACGACTACCACGCCGAACACGTCGGCCGCACGGCCGATGGGCGTCAATTCTTCCTCACAAACCCTTTTGAACCAGCCATTGGTGCGCGTGACGGTTGCGAATTCGTGGCCTTGTACATCTTTGATTCAAAAGGCGAACTACTTGAGGCCCGGATAGACTCCTTTGGCCCAAGACACTCCGTCGATGATGAGGCGCGACGAAGCCTCTATGAGAAGCGCCTCCTCGAGCTTGGTGAGGTTTCGTTCGAGAGAATTGAGGTGGCCCCGTTTGCGCTAGAGAAATTCGGCTCAACTTTCGGACTTGTACTCCGTCATCCAGAAGACGAGGACGATCCGTGGGCCGTGGAAGTACAGCCTGGCAACTACATGGCATTCTTCGAGCCGTGGGACAGTGGGGACTATGACACCTGAACTGATGCCTAACCCTTCCTTCAAGCGGACCCGCCTACGGCGGTCCGCTTAAGTCAAACGTTAGGCGCCGCAAGTCATGCTAAGCGCCCCTCACACTCACGTTTCACTATCGCCACGGTCAGTCTCCTATGACACACCCTCGTTCTGTCTCATGTCTCACCGCAATGCTGGCAATCGCCGTGTTCCCGACACTCGCGATCGCGCAGCCCGAACTCGTCCTGCAGGAGGACGTTCGTCTGAACGTAACCACGGCATCTTGGTCCGGTTCAGTAGTAACTGGAACGGGACTTGAGCGAACGTACGAGTGGAACGGTTGCTCGTTTCCATCGCCTATGGGGCCCCGTGGATCTCGTTGGTACGGCAGCTTGGGAATCTATGGCGGCGCCGTCGGCTCGGGTTTTCTCGGATCTCTCCTTCCGCGACTGATTGGATGCAAGGGCGTTGACCGAACAGTGGTCGAGGAGGCGCAACTCCATTTCGCTGAAATTGCGGAGGCGGAACTTTGGGTAGCCCGCTATTCCAAGAACTTCGATACCGTATGGTCTAACGATGGTCTTGTTATTCAGCAGATCGTTTCCCCTGATCGTCGACAATTGGGCTTTGATGTCTGGCAAGTTTGCATCGACGGTCACAAACCAACTCGGCTCCTTCACGCGACCGACGAAGCGATTCAGGTTGTACGAGTCGCGGGGTCGGGCACGGCCCGACATGATTGCGCGAAGGTAGGCCGGGAAGTCCAGCTTCACACACAACGACTATGGCAAGCGCATTGGAAACAGGCCGACGAAATGAACTCGCGGTTGAAGCACTAGCCAGCGCGGCGCCTAACCCTTCCTTCAAGCGGACCTGCCTACGGCAGGCCGCTTAAGTCAAACGTTAGGCCGCATAGCTACGCACTTGCGCAGGAAAGAGATGTTCGAGAGACTTCGCGCCACCGCAATTGGAGCCCTCCTTGGTCTCACCGCCTACGTGGCATGGTTAACAAGTCGCCTCTCGCGTCTTGGGGATCCTGAGTCTTGGCATCTTTCCGGGCCATTGAAGTGGTTCATTCTTGCTGGCTCGGTTGTCGGGTTTATTGGAGGCCTATCACTCGTCGAGTCTTGGCTTGAAAACGAGCGCGGCGAAGTATTCGAGAACACGATCATGAATGTCCTCTTTCTCGTCGCGCTACTCGCGTTCGCGGCCCTCCTCTTCTACTCATTAGCGAAATAGGTTGTCGCATGCACCGCTCGACACAAGCTTTCCTGCCAGTTGCCACAGCCAGCAGCTTGCAGCTTCCGTCGCATCACTCTGGCCTTGTCTATCGGGCGAGAATGCGGCCTAACCCTTCCTTCAAGCGGACTGGCCTTCGGCCAGCCGCTTAAGTCAAACGTTAGGCGTCTATGGTCTCGTTGTCGAAACCAAGCGTGAAGCAACTCTTCTCTTCCAGCGTCGGCTCGCTCAGCAACAGTAGTCGCACTTCTCGAGCGCTACCCGCCGTCGTCTCCGCGGGCCGCCCGTCCCGCTTCGCTGGCGGTCAGCGCACGCGTCCCGTCCTTCGACCAGTCGCTGCTCACGCCTGTCGCGGCAGGCGACACCCAGTCTGCCGTTGGCGGCACCGAGGCGAAAGGTCGTACCACTGTTACGCAGGTCTGCCATGGTCAGCCAGGCCCGCTGCCCTGTTCATTCAGGTTCCAGACTCGCAGCGTTTGAAGCCACAATCGAGCATGCCCGAACCGTTCTGCACCTGTCCTTTTACCCCGGCTACACAGCGCATCTGCCGCTCGTTGAGCAGGCAAGGTCGGCGCACGTCTTCCCCTGCCTCGTCATCGAAGCAAGAGCACGTCGGTTCGCATCAGCCGCCTAACCCTTCCTTCAAGCGGACCCGCCTACGGCGGTCCGCTTAAGTCAAACGTTAGCCGTCAGCATCTTCCAGTTCCAATGAAAACAGCTGCCGAAGTAGTTCGCGAGTTCTGGCGCCTCATGGCATCAAACGACTTCAGCTCTGTCGCAGCTGTTCTCTCTCCAGCCTACGTTTTGGAGTGGCCTCAAACGAATGAGCGCATTCGAGGTGCAGAGCGCTTCGCGAAAATGAATTCCGAGTACCCAGCGAACGGGCCGTGGTCATTCCAGATCCATCGCATCATTGGCAGCGAGATCGAAGCTGTCTCAGACGTAAGCGTCACCGATGGGGTGCAAACCGCTCGTTGCATCTCATTCTTCACGGTCGTTGATGGAAAGATCACGAAGCAGGTCGAGTTCTGGCCAGAGCCCTACACTGCCCCATCGAACCGAGAGCATCTGGTAGAGCCAATTCAATGAGCCAATTGCACGAGACGGCTAACCCTTCCTTCAAGCGGACCTGCCTTCGGCAGTCCGCTTAAGTCAAACGTTAGGCCGCTGTTGAAGACATCGTTCATCGTCTTGTCAGGACTTCCAGCAAGCGGCAAGTCCACGTTGGGTCGAGCAATTGCTAAGGCGCTCCGTCTTCCAATGCTCGACAAGGACGAAATCCTTGAGGCTCTCTTCGAGAGCCGCGGCATCGGCGATGCCGACTGGCGCCGACGGTTGAGCCGCATCGCGGATCAAGAGCTGATTGAGCAAGCTACCAAATTGCCTAGGGCGGTCATCACGTCATGGTGGCGTCACCCAAACTCGTCGGTGGCGTCAGGTACTCCAAGTGAATGGCTCCATTCGCTGCAAGGCGAAGTCGTTGAAATCTACTGCGTCTGCAGCCCAAGCACCGCGGCATCCCGCTTCATTGAGCGCACTCGCCATGCCGGGCACGTCGACGGCCGGCACAGCTTTGAAGGGCTGCTGGCGAGTTTTCAAACTCAAGCGTCTTTCGGCCCCTTGAGAATTGGCCGCACCATCGAAGTGAGCACTGAAACTGAGCCAAGCGTTGCAAGGCTCCTGGGTCAGCTCGGCTGCGATCCGAGCGAGAATCGGTGCCATGCACAGCCAGCGGCCTAACCCTTCCTTCAAGCGGACCCGCCTACGGCGGGCCGCTTAAGTCAAACGTTAGAGCGCATGAAACACATCCCTCTCTTCGCTGGCGGAGTGTTCACTGTCGCTTTGTTTACCTGGCCTAGCGCGAACTTGTTATTTTCGGGATCAAGTGCTCTAAGGGTTGATCTTCTCGCCCGCTCGATTGCATGCGCGATCATCGTCATGAGCTACAGCATTTTCGTTGGAGCGTTGCTGTATGCAAGTCGGAAATTGCCCTCCGACTGGTCTGTCCGCCGAAGGCTTCCTGCTCTGTGCTTCCTCGCAATTGCCGGTGCACTTGTGGCTCCATTCGTCACGCTCCCGGCGTTGCTACTGCTCAAGAGCGTCTGCAGTCAATCTACTTTGCCATGTTCCGAGCCAGAGTTTCTATCGCTCGTTCCCCACGCGCTGTACGTCGCGGCTGCATACCCAATAACCCAAGTTTTATAGCAGTACCGGTCGTGCTCTTGCTGCTGTGGCTGGGTCAGTATGGCATCCTCCCGCAAGCTTCTGCCCACTCATAGAATGCGCTCTAACCCTTCCTTCAAGCGGACGTGCCTACGGCACGCCGCTTAAGTCAAACGTTAGGCGTCAGAGAACACCTCCATGACAATAGTTGCAAGTGGTCCGGTCACGCAGGCCTATGTGGACGTCTCAGAAGTGAAGAGCTTGGGCGCTCCAATTGCCCGGGTAGCGTTGTGTCTCGGGTCGAACGACTGGATTGAGTTTGAGGGCGTCACTCTCGGAGAAGACGGAGGATTTCATCTTCCCGCGCCTCTCAGGTGCAATTGCACGGTCAGCGACATCAGTGACCGAAACTGGGAGCACGCGAACTATGAGATTGAGTTTTCCTCGTCATACAGCAGAGAGGGCGTCTTCTTTGCCAAGAGCCTTCGCCGCGTGCAGGAGCTCAACGTTGGTACTCATAGCAGCGGCACCGACGCCTAACCCTTCCTTCAAGCGGACCTGCCTTCGGCAGGCCGCTTAAGTCAAACGTTAGAGCGCCCGAGTCATTCCCGATGCCGATCCAAATCACCTCAGAACATGAGTTCCTCGTTGGTCAGCCAACCGTCATCGAGGGGCCAGCGCCAGAAGGCCCACTCGTCGTAGTCTTTGAAGACGACGGAAGTACCGGCTACTTCTATGCGCTCGACACATCGCACGAAGGGCAACCCATCCAGGATGCTCTCCAAATCTACAATGTCACCAATGTCTCCGACCGCGCCAAGCCATCGACGGTCAAGATCGGTTGGTCACTCGACAACCAGAAGGCCGTCTTGCTGATCAACGGACATCCTCATGCGGTCTTCGATTTCGCGGCAAAGCAAGGCTACTGCCGCACTGGCTTTCCTCCGCCGTCTCTCGCTGGTGCTTGGGCAAGTCAAGGCCACGAGTGGCGCGAAGCCGCAATTGAACTGTTTGCGTGAGGCGCTCTAACCCTTCCTTCAAGCGGACCCGCCTTCGGCAGGCCGCTTAAGTCAAACGTTAGGCGTCGAAGTCCTCCCATGACAGAGCAGCAACTCAATGCCGGCGCGATGCTGATTGAACTCGGGTCTCTCGTTGCCATTCTGTCCGTCTGGGTCCATTCACCAAACTCACGGTCCCGTCTAGCGGTCTTGCTCGGCGCATTGGCTCCGTTGCTCTTCGCATATGGCTACGTCGCCGTCAGGCACGCCGTCTTGGCCGGCACTGACTATGATTTGGCCTTCCATGCCATGTGGCTCATGAGCTTCTGGCCGTACATTGGTTGCGTCATCATTGGCATAGCCGTCTCGCTGGTGAAGAAGCCAATCAATCTTGCAGCAAGATTTCTCATGGGTCTTGCGGCCCCAGCGGGTGTCTGGCTGCTCATACAGGCCGGCGTGTAGGTCAAATGCCGACGCCTAACCCTTCCTTCAAGCGGACGTGCCTTCGGCACTCCGCTTAAGTCAAACGTTAGCCGGCTTCCTCAATGGCAGAGTCAGGTCTCATCGTCTGTGTCCCCGAAGCCGAGGCAATGGTTAGCAGCCTTCGCGAGCGCTTTGATTCCTCTGCCAGGCTTGGCGTACCCGCACACGTCACAGTGCTGTTTCCCTTCATGTCTCCCGAGAACATCACTGCGTCGGTAATTCAGCGCATTGAAAGCGCTCTGCGCAAAGCGCAAGGGTTTGAGTTTTCACTGGCAAAGGTCGCTCGCTTTCCAGCCACCTCATACCTCGAGCCCGAGCCGGCCACGCCGTTCATTGGCCTTACTGAGAGCTTGGCCCGCGACTTCCCTCAATTTCCACCCTTCGGCGGTGAGTTTCCAACCATCATTCCGCACCTCACAGTTGCTCACGGTAGCGCCACCGAAGCAGAGGTCGCCGAGGCCGAGCTTGTCTCCTCGCTGGCATTGCATGGTCCAATCACGTCCGTCTGCAGTTCACTCGTGCTGATGGAAAACTTGTCTGGTACCTGGAGGCAAATGCATGTCTTCCCGCTTGCTCGCTATCAACCAGCCGGCTAACCCTTCCTTCAAGCGGACCTGCCTTCGGCAGTCCGCTTAAGTCAAACGTTAGGGCGCAGCAAGACAGCCACTTGCAATGGTCGCACCCGCACAGATCGCTTGCCCGAATCACTATCATCAGAGCTCCGATCGGACTGCGTCTGAGTCGCGAGCGAACCTGAATAGAAGGTTGACCCTATGTCAAACGGTTGGTTCCTGCTTCTCGCAATCGGCGCGGCCTCGCTAAGCCTAGTTACGTCGTACCTTGTTGCGCGAAGCGGGTACTACAGTCGCTCGCAGGTCATCGCGCAGATCGCCATAGCTTGGTTGGTTCCTTTACTGGGGGCAATCTTCGTGTACCTCATCATGTCGTCAAATCGTCCGAACCAGAGGCGTGGGGTCGGCGCCGATCCGCACAACTGGCAAAACGCCGAAGATGTTTCGCACGTTGATCCACATGCGCCCTAACCCTTCCTTCAAGCGGACCCGCCTACGGCGGTCCGCTTAAGTCAAACGTTAGGGCGCTCATGCCCGTCGCCAAGCTCATATCACACGCCTGTCTTGTAATGCCTAGACTCCTACTGAACGCGTACACGGCTGCATCGGCATTCGGAATGGCTGCACTCGCCTTTACCGTCTTCATTCAAGATTCTGCGCTTGCACAAGAGGTGCCAACGAACAAGGCAAGTCAGGCTCCAATCGAGATCATCATTCCGCATCCCGCGGCACCTCTGAACGCCATGAGATTCGTAGGCCTCACCTCATTCGAGTCGCAGAGTGAGAAGTTCGCCAAGTCGATGTCATCGGCCGCAAATCGAGGTCTGATTCAAAGCGGCATCGAAGCTTCCAAGGAAGCAATTCTCGAATGCCAAAAAGGCGACGATCCTGGTGGCGGAACTGGGCTCTTGAGCATGCCAGTGGGCAGACCATCGTCACGCACCGATCACTGTTTCCGGTAGCCAATCGATGCAGCGCCCTAACCCTTCCTTCAAGCGGACCCACAAAGGGCTTCGCCCTTTGCGGTCCGCTTAAGTCAAACGTTAGAGCGCATCAAGCCCACTCACACACCATGACCGCAACACACAACAAGCAGGTCTTGCAGGAAGTCTTCGCGGAGACAGCCAAAGGTAACGGCCGCCCGTTTGTCGCCGCCATGGCGGAAGACGTCACTTGGACAATCATTGGTTCCACGCAGTGGTCCAGAACCTATCGCGGAAAGAAGGCCGTTCTCGCAGAGTTGTTAGGGCCACTGAATGCGCAGCTGGCAAACGGCAATACGATCACGGCTCACCGCTTTATCGCCGAGGACGATCAAGTCGTTGTCGAAGGGCGAGGTCACAATACAACGAAGACGGGAAAGGCATACCAGAACACCTACTGCTGGGTTTTTCGCCTGAGTGGTGGCCAAGTGGTCGACATTGTCGAATACACGGACACCGCGCTCATCGAGTCCGCACTGCAGCCGCCTCAGGCGTCGAGTCGAACCTAAGGCGGCAGCGAATGCGCTCTAACCCTTCCTTCAAGCGGACCCGCCTACGGCGGCCCGCTTAAGTCAAACGTTAGGCCTCTAGTGAATCGATCAATCCAGACGGCGGCCCTTCGTCATTCAGCGACAATTGGCCACCCGACGTTGAAGGAATCCTTGAGCATGATTGGCCAACTTGATCCGATCGAAGTTCTGGCATACACGGAGTTGCTGGTATCTTGTCAGCAGCAAGGTTGCGTAAATCTTTTCGACAAGAGCCTGAGAGAACCTGCCACTGACCCGGTAGACCTCTGGTCCAGCACAATGGCAACGCTAGCTCGTAACGCCGGCTGGAAAGTAGATTCATTCAATCGGGTGCTATGCCCGGAACATGCGCGAGCTCTCGATCGTTCAGAAGGAAGAGAAGCAGAGTAGGCGCACCCTCTGCAACATCCCCTCGCACAGTCAGGAACTCAAGTCCATGCTTCTCCGAGAGAGGCCTAACCCTTCCTTCAAGCGGACCCGCCTACGGCGGTCCGCTTAAGTCAAACGTTAGGCGTCATGAATCGCAGCATTCTCCCGCCACTCCTAGTACCAACGTGTGCATACGCCGGCACGAGCGATCCTGGCGGCATCGCGAGCACAATACTTTGGGTCCTCGTAATCGGCTTTGGCCTTTGGGCCTTGGTTTCTGTATTGATTGGCCGCGTAGTCGCCCGGTCGAATCTGTGGCGCACTTTGATAGCCGTCTGTCTAGCCGCCGCCCCGCTTGCCTACTGCGGATTCAACGGCCATCAGTTCAACAGTGGACTTGACGACTTGCGAACAAAAAACGCCCAGCTGGTCTTGTCGGCGAACTCGTACCTTGCTGAGAAGTGTGGGCAGGAGCGCCGTTACCTATCGCTCCGACCGGTAACGTCGGGAGATGGAGTGCTCATTGATGTTGACCCCGAACAGCGGCTGAACTTGCCAGATGCGCCGCCGCCGTTGAAGGAGACGGCGCGCATGCGCGAGGATCAGAGGCGCTACGGCGAATCCTATCCCGTTCTAACGAACAAGCTCCAGTACGAGAGGCCCGTTTATTGGATTCGCCAAATGCATGCCGACGCGGTGCTCGTTGCGTCACGCTTTGCGTTTGTGGAAGAACTTGACCGGTCTTCCAGCGGCCGGCCCGTGAGAACCACCGCCCGCAAGGCTTGGTGGCTCGGCCCCGGACAACTCCAAGTTATTCAATCGGACAAGCAAGAGCTTGAGCGTCGGCTCGCCAACATGCCGGAAACCGACAACTATTGGAACTCCCAACACGTCGCCTCTAGTAGTGCAAAGTATGTGTTTTCGCTAAGTGATATCTCTACAACGGAAGACCGCCGAAACTGGGTGGCTCGAGCGCAAATTCGCCTGACTGAGAAGGACACTGGCGCGGTGGTGGCCGGGTACATTGGCTTCGCAGCGAACCAAGCTCCCGCGTATCAACCAAACGAGTCTTACCCTTGGGAGCGGTCGGTCGCATGCCCAGGCAGAGAGCAGAATTACCAGAAGGACCGCATGCCGTGGGATGTTGTCGGGTTCTTCTTTCGCGAAGTAGTCGCTTACCGGTGAGCGGTATGGAAACGACGCCTAACCCTTCCTTCAAGCGGACCTGCCTACGGCAGGCCGCTTAAGTCAAACGTTAGGCCTCACCAGAATGGCAACAATCACCGCGATCCTTGAAGACTCGTTTTCTCAGTACGGAGGGCAATCCGAAGGCGAAAGCGCTTCTTTCGTCCCATTCATTTTCGCTGAGATCACCGCAGAGAACGTCCGCGAAGTTCTTCTTTTCGTCGCCTCGAAACCCGCATTGAACAGAGCGTTCTGGCGCCGCGTCAATGACGCGCCTCGTACCGAAGACGAATGGCAGTCATCCGTCTACATTTGTAGTGGTGGTGAGGAGATGCAGAACAAAATGAAGGCGAGCGATCGCAGAGCCGTGGAGATCGTTCGAGACACGATACCGCGAGTCCAACAGAACCGCGAGGCATTGTTTCGCCGTGAGGCCTAACCCTTCCTTCAAGCGGACCCGCCTACGGCGGTCCGCTTAAGTCAAACGTTAGGCGCCTTTGCAACACTCCTGTGGCCGTCCGAGTAATCTTCCATTTCCCTATGTTCACTCCCCTTCTACGTTCCTTGATTTCCGCGCTTGCACTCTTCATGCTGGCCTCCTGCGGAGGCAGTGGGTCCGATGAAAGCAGCACTTCCGCAGAGGAGCTCTTCAACTCCACTGGAAAACCTTCGTTGACTGGCACCTTTACAATTTCCGACTTCACGGTCGCCCCAAATCCAACGACTACTAACTGGGCTGTCATAGCAAGGTTCAACGCGAGATTCAAAGGCCAGGTGTTTCCAAAGAACTCATCCTTCTTAACTGGCTTCGTTTCGGTCCGCGATGGTGAATCCTCCATTAAGGTATCGCCGGTCGAGTTTCAGCTTGTGAGTGGCGTACCAGGCAATGGAACGTATGAAGCTAAGGGCGCTGGAATAATTCAAACAGGCTCCGAGACCGGCATCCATGCTTTTGGAACGCGTATAGATCCAATCCTAAACGGCTATGCATTCCTCGGTAGTGATGCCGAAGTCTCTGTTCTTGTAAGCGTTGAGCCGCCACAGTAGTGCGGAGACGATCCCCAAGATGAAAACGAGCGCTAATACTCAGGCGCCTAACCCTTCCTTCAAGCGGACGTGCCTTCGGCGCGCCGCTTAAGTCAAACGTTAGGCCGCACGAGCTGCGACACCCACATTACTTGAAAGGCTCCGACTCCACCATGCCTTCGCTCTCATCCCCATCCATGGCTTGGTCGCTTCTCCTGATCGCTGGGCTGCTGGAGATCGTCTGGTCCGTCAGCATGAAAGCTTCCGAAGGCTTCACGAAGCACCTGTTCACAGGCATCACACTCGTTGCAGCTTGGCTTAGCTTTTGGCTACTGGGGCTGGCAATGAAGTCGCTTCCAGTTGGCACCGCCTATGCGGTATGGACCGGCATCGGCGCCGTAGGCGCTTCAGTGCTGGGTATCGTCTTGTTCAAGGAGCCAGCCACGGCAGCAAGAGTCGTTTGCATCGCGGCAATCGTGGGCGGAATTCTTGGGCTTAGGTTCTTGCCGACTGCTGGCGCCGGAACGCCTTGAAGTGTCGATCCATCCTCACGCTGTGCAACCACAGCCAAGTGCGGCCTAACCCTTCCTTCAAGCGGACCGGCCTACGGCCGGCCGCTTAAGTCAAACGTTAGCCGTCGAAGGAGGCTCACGTTGCGCAAAGTTGCTGTGATCGTTGGAGGGCTCGCTGCCGTAGTGCTTGGTTGCGCAATGTGGCTGCTACTCGCATCACTGCACTTCTACTTCAGCGACGAATACGCACCGAGCTCCTCGGCGATGCCAAGCCACACCGCTGGCGGCGTGGAAGCAGATGGCTCGGGTATCCTGCTGCCTGCCATGCTGCTAGGCGCCGCTGGGGTGTTTCTGATGAAATTCGCGATAAACCTTTGGCGTAAGCCTTAACCACAAGTGCGCGCCCTCGAAAGTTCAAGGTTCGGCTCAAGGCTTGTGCATCAAGGCCATATTCGAGTACGTTTCCCAGCAGCACCTATGCCGCCCTCCCGTTTCAGTGCAATGCAGAACGAAACCTATCTTCCCTCGCCCGCCTTCGAAGAACAAGACGGGAAGTTTCTCTGCACGCCATCCGCTGCGACGCCTAACCCTTCCTTCAAGCGGACCTGCCTTCGGCAGTCCGCTTAAGTCAAACGTTAGGCCGCAAAACTAACCAAGGTGCCAGCATGCTCTTCCGAAGAACAGCCGAGACCGAAGACCTGGTGGCTCTCACGGCTCTGATTCGTGCCGCCTACGCGCCGCATGCGTTGAAGGGGCTCCGCTATTGGGCAACCCACCAGTCCGTCGAGGACACAGCCAGGCGCCTTTCCCGAGGCGTCGGCTTCGTTGGCGAGGTAGATGGAGAACTGGTCGCCACCATCACGCTCAGCAAACCCGACCCCGAGTCCAAGGTTCCGCTCCTGCGCGACGAGTACACGTGGTCGTTCGGTCAGTTTGCGGTCGCG
>Ga0307517_10011310_pt1 | contig 12383 bp, 9 predicted proteins | sample 23_EM_MG_FD_194515 | JGI IMG/M metagenome (GOLD analysis project Ga0307517, IMG submission 194515) | Populus trichocarpa ectomycorrhiza microbial communities from riparian zone in the Pacific Northwest, United States - 23_EM | ecosystem: Host-associated > Plants > Roots > Unclassified | place...
TTTATACTTTACTTATCTCTAATACTATTAGTGGATCCTCTAACCTTGACATTTGTTTTTATCATTGTTTAATCTTCACATTTATCTTACATCTCAAAGTCCTCTTTAACTCATCATCACCATCATCGTCATCATCATCGTTGTTGTTGTTGTTGTTGTTGTTGTTGTTGTTATTTATAATTTATATAGTTCACCTCCCTATGGTTCGACCCCGGTCTTACCAGGTTTTTATTACTTTGACACTCCTGCACTTGGGATAAGACATCAACTCTTTGATCGTGTCATTCATTCCAGTAATTCCACTTCTTTGCAAGTCTTTTCCTTTGTTAATCGTTCCAATAATTCTACTTCGTTCCAGTAAAAAACTGGGTTGATTTAAATCAATTAAAATTTCAATAGTTGATAGAGTTGCTATAGATCTGTGAAGCTGTTCTTGGTTTAGGCTATTTGGAAACTTGCTGATGATTTTTTTAGGAGAAGGTGTTACTCAATTTATAGATTGTGGATTGTGGAATGTAAATTGTGAGAGAACAGAGAGTGTAAAAACAGAGAAGTAATGTAATTTTTCTTATTTCAAATCATCAAGCAAAACTTAAATTTGCATAAGACAAAAAAATTACCAAACTAAACAACTGGAAAAAGCTCATCTTGCTCGAAGGGTGTTGCTGTCCGAATCTTGACTTTGTCGTGATTGCAGGGCGATGGTGAGTGAGGAACAATGGAGTCTATAGTTTTCATACGAGTAATAGGTTAGACAATAAATATCTCACATTTCTTGCATTTTGTTGTATGGTATGTACGTTCAAAGTTGTTGTTTCTAATCATTCCTGCAACATGTTCAGAAGATTGACCATTAATCAACTACACACTTTAGCATTGTATAGATGGTCTGCCATGAGAAGTACAAATTGGAGCTTTTTAGCCACAGACAGACAAGGTTTGTTTGTCATGGATGGGTTTTTTTCTGTGTTTTCTCTTTAATTTGCACTCCTCGTTATGTTCTGGGTTAAGTCTGGTCAATATGTGTTAGGCTTGAATTAGTTAATGAATTCACCGATCATGTTGGCTTGACCTGGACATGGAATTATATGCATGTGAAGCACCTGCCTCTCTGCTAGCAAAAACGTTTGGTGTATAATATTATAAATTAATTGCCCCTATAATTTTTGACAATGTTGATGTGGACATGTCATGCTTAGTCAGTTTCAGTTAATGTGTTTGGTATTGTGGTTGTGGTTTGAAAAAAGTTGTTTTATAAAAAGTACTTTTGGTTGAGGTTGGTTTGATATTTATATATGTTTAGTTAAAACCGTGGTTGAAATTGAGGTTGAATAAAAAGTAGTTTAATGTGTTGGTTAAACATGCTTTTCAAATTGAGGTTATAAAATAATTAAAAAAAAGATATATATTAATATTGATGGTTTTTAATTTAAATATTGTAAATTTAACTACCATTATTACATCATTAAATAAATAATACTTTATATCAAATATTTTTTATTATTCCATTAACTTATCTACAATTTCATCATGTATGAAATTCTTTTGATAAGGACTATAGTTTCCATGGTTTTTTAAGCGTGTAACAAAATCAAGTAAAATATCATCAGAAACAAAATTGGAATTGCGATTAAATTCCACAAATGCTACGTCATCATGCGATGTTCTTCTAATTTATGTAGTATTATTAAATAATATTAAACACTAGTTTTTCGAGTAAAATAAAATTTTAAAAAAATAAAAAATTTTTACCGAGTCGGACGCGATCCAGTGAAGATATTGTTCACATGAACAGTGCCCAGGTGAATTATTCACCTGGCAGACGCAAGAAGAAGCAGGTGAAGGTGAATTATTCACTTGGCAGACGCAAGAAGAAACAGCTCTCAGGTGCTTTGTGGAACCGGCAGTTTCAACCCAAAATACATGGGTCCCACACAAACAGTTAAGTTTTTTTTTGTTACCAAACATGATGTTTACGCGGTTGGCTTTAAAAGCTAAAGCTACTGCGAAAACAAACACCTTCTAAAGCTTTTTCGTATACCAACAAGCATAAACATAAAGGCATCCTTCATTCATTCTTTTTTCTTCTTTGGTGCATTTGGTCACAAGATTTTTCTTAGTAATCAAACATTTGGATAAGCATTTATGCTAACTTGTACCTGCCACTGGCAAGCTAATAATCCTCCAGAAAGTAATGATATTGATGAATGTTTGAGGAATACCGAGAAAGATGAAGGCAATGAAACTAGTTTTAGTTTACATGACACACCAACATATTATTTATTTTAAGTTTGTTAATTGTTAGTTAATGAAAATTTATGGACATAAGTAATTGTATTGTATTTTTAAGTTACTTAAACTATGTATTTATTTTTATTTCAATCATGTATTTGTAGGTGTTTGAACTATGTATGAATTTTTATTTGAATCTTGTATTTTAAGGTTCTTGAATTATGTATGGGAAAAACATTTCCTTACAATTTTACAATCCGAGTTTATATTATATTTTTCATGTCATGTCAAAAATGCGTTTTTGACAACCTTGATTTCAGCCCCAACAGAATTATCAAGCGAGACAGCCCCCTGCATTCACAAATTCCAATATTATAGGGTCATCAAGTGATGATCTTCGTGAGATGACAAAAACCTTGGCTTCTAACACAGTGACCTTGCAACAAAATGTCATGTCTTTTCAACAGAAAACAAGGTCAAGCATTCATAACTTAAAGAAGCAAATGGGGTAAGTAGCTTCAAGTGTAGGGAAATTGGAAGCACAAATGAATGGAAAATTGCCCTCCCAAGCATTGAATCCAAAAGAGAATGTTAGTGCGATCACGCTGCAAAGTGGGAAAGAACTTGAAGAGCAAAGGTCAAAACAGATTGAGATGGAGGAAGAAGAGGAGATAGAAACCGAACTGAGTATAAAGAAGAAACACCTTACTCCTCCACAAACTAAAACAACGACCAATACTCCAAAGGTAAGTCCTAACTCAATGAATTCCAATTTAAGAAAATCCCCCCCTTTCTTGTGAGTTCTTCTAGGTCAAAGAAAGAGGACAAAGAAAAAGAAATTTTAGAGGTCTTCAAGAAATTGGAAATCAACATTCCTTTGATTGATGCTATCATACAAATTCCCAAGTATGCCAAATTCTTGAAGGAGTTGTGTGCTACCAAGAGAGCTTTCAAGCTAAAAGGTTACGAAATGGTAAGTATGAGTGAAGTTGTATCTGCTGTTGTTCAAAAGAATTTGCTTTTGAAGCAAAAAGACCCAGGTGTGTTTACTATCACATGTGTTATTGGTAATGCTAATTTTAAAAGTGCCTTATGTGATTTAGGTGCATCCATTAGTATTATGCCTAAACATGTTTATGATTCTCTTAGTCTTGAGCCTTTGATTAAAACTAGCATTGTAATACAACTTGCGGATTGTAGTTTTGTTTATCCACTTGGTGTAATAGAAGATGTCCTAGTCAAGATTGATAGTTTGGTTATTCCATGTGACTTTTATATTCTTGTGATTCATCAAACAACACTCCTATACTATTTGGGAGACCATTCTTGAAAACTGTTAATACAAAAATTGATTGTGGTAAGGATACTTTGTCCATGGAAGTAAGAGATGAAAAGATTGAATTTAATTTTCATGATGCAATGAAATATCCTTACAACAATGTTTATTCTATCATATGCTATGACCAAGTTGATAAGTGTGTGCAACAAGTTTTTGATTTTGATTGTGAGGACGAATTAAGCGTGGCTTTGAGCTATGGCTATGATTTTACTGAGATAGAAGAGATGGATAGGCACATATGTGTTCCCCTAAATGTTCACAAATCAGCATTGGCTTTGCAAGCTTTATAAATCGTCCCCTATGGTAATGTCTTTGTTGATTTAGTACTTTCACATAAAAAGTTTTTTCCATCTATTTTATAGGCCCCCGAGTTAGAATTGAAACCTTTGCCCGATAATTTGAAGTATGTATTCATTGACGACAACAATACGCTTCCCGTTATCATAGCAAAAGGTTTGAAAAATGCACAAGAGGAAAAACTTGTGAAGTTGTGCGATCACAAAACGATCATTGGATGGACTTTAGCCGATATCAAGGGTATTAGTCCCTCAATGTGTATGCATCACATACTATTGGAGGACAATGCGAAACCAACAAGGGAAATACGAAGAAGGTTGAATTCGCCTGTGATGAAGGTAGTGAAAGCTGAAATTTTGAAATTATTAGATGCAAGAGTCATTTACCCCATCACAGACAGTAAATGGGTGGCGCCTATCCATGTGGTGCCCAAAAAGATCGGAATCATGTTGGTAAAGAACAAAAAGGATGAACTCATTTCTACTCGCATCTTGAGTGGTTGGAGAATGTGTGTTGATTATAGAAAGCTTAATCTTTCTACACGCAAAGATCATTTCCCATTACCATTCATGGACCAAATGCTTGAACGCCTGACAGGTTTATATCAACGCTTTATCAAAGATTTCTCAAAGATTACATCACCCTTGTGCAATTTATTAGCCAAAGAAGTGGATTTTGTGTTTGATCAAGCATGTAAAAATGCCTATGATGAGCTTAAGAGGTGTGTCGTATCTGCCCCTATCATCCAATCATCAAACTAGGATGAGCCTTTCGAGATAATGTGTGATGCGAGTGACTATGCGGTTGGGGCTGTACTTAGGCAAAGAATAGGGAAGAATTTGTATGATATCGTACATGCGTCCTGTATGTTGGATGGAGCGCAATGCAATTACCATACAACTAAAAAGGAACTTTTTGCAGTGGTGTTTGCTCTTGAAAAATTCAGGTCATATCTACTTGGTACAAAAGTCGTTGTTTTTACTGACCATGCAGCTTTAAGGTATCTTTTAAAGAAAAAGGAGAACAAACCAAGATTGATTAGGTGGATCTTGCTTTTACAAGAATTTGATCTTGAGATCAAAGAAAAAAAAAGGTGTCAAAAACCATGTGACTGATCACTTAAGCCGACTGAGGACTGAGGATATACAAACCAAAACAATAAGAGAGACATTCCCTGAGGAGCAGTTGTATGTGTTAAATTTCTCTACAAGACCATGGTATGCTGATTTGGTGAACTATTTAGTCACCAAAGAATTCCCTTCAGGTTTGTCTATATCCCAAAAAGACAAGTTATTAGCTGATGCTAAATATTATTTTTTGGACACTTCTTATCTGTGGAAATTTTATGTGAGTCAAACAGTTAGGAGATGTGTACCATAAGATGAATTTCATTCCATTCTCACTTTTTATCATTCTTATTCTTGTGGTGGGCATTTTGGAGCAAAAAAAACGGCCTACAAGGTACTTGAAAGTGGTCTTTATTAGCGTTCTATTTTTAAGAATGCATATCACTTTTGCAAATCATGTGAAAAATACCAAAGAACAGGTAATATCACTCATAAAAATCAAATGCCTTTAACGAATATTCTTGTAAGTGAAATTTTTTATGTTTGGGTTATTGATTTTATGGGTCCATTCCCTTTTTCTTTTGGTAATCTTTATATCATTCTTGTTGTTGATTATATGTCCAAATAGATTGAGGTGAAAGCCACATGAACTAATGATGCAAAGGTTGTTTTAGATTTTGTAAAGACTCACATATTTGATAGGTTTGGAATCCCCAAAGCTATCATTAGCGATCATGACACTCATTTTTGCAACTGTTCAATGGAAGCATTACTCCGCAAATATCATGTGACTCACCGGACTTCCATAGCTTACCACCCTCAAACGAATGGCCAAGTTGAAATTTCAAATCGAGAAATCAAGTCCATTTTTTAGAAAACAGTGCAAACGAATCGGCGAGATTGGAGTCTATGACTTGGTAATGGACTTTGGGCTTATCGGACTACTTACAAATCACTTATAGGAATGTTACCTTATAGGATGATTTATGGAAAAGCATATCATCTACCGGTGAAGCTTGAACACAAAGCTTTTTGGGCATTAAACAATGAAACTTGGATTATGATGATGTTGGGCATTAAATAATGAAACTTGGATTATGATGCTGTTGGGATTGCAAGAAAGTTGCAATTACAAGAGTTAGACAAGATACGCAATGATGCCTATAAGAATGCAAGGATTTACAAAGAAAATACCAAGAGTCTTCATGACCTAATGATTACAATAAAGGAGTTTCATGTTGGAGACAAAGTCCTTCTTTATCATTCACGTTTGGAACTCTTTCCTGGAAAGTTGCGCTCTCGTTGGATTGGACCTTTTGTTGTTTCTAATATTTTTTCTTATGGTGCAGTTGAAATTATAAGTTTAGAAATAAACAAAGTGCTCAAGGTCAATGGGCATCGTTTGAAACCTTTCTGTGAAGGTTGGACAACAAAAATCACCGCTTCTGTGGAGTTAGCTGAACCAATATATAAAGAATAAGCATGCAACATGGTGAGCCAATGACATAAAATAAAAGTGCTTACTGGAAGGAAACCCAACAAAAAAAATCAGATTTGCTTTCTTTTTCTCTTATCTTTTATTTTTCGTATTTTACTTTATTTTTGTCATTCTCCTGTATTCATTTTGTTTTATTTCAACATTGAGGACACTGTTGTGTTTAAAGTGGGAGGGTATTGAGAAAATTTTGATTTTCTTTGTTGTTTTTCAAAAAAAAAAAGTCTAAGTTTTATCTTTTGAACTCCTATTGGTTTATGAGAATATGAGTATTATGTATGAGAATTAAGTTAGGTAGATAGATGAAAATATAAATTGAATGAATGAGTGTTCATGCAAGTTTTAAAGTTTAATAGTCTAGGGATTGACTTTGAAAATATATCATATTAACTTTATAGTGTTATACCAATACAAGCTTTTAAGCCTTCAACATTATATTTTTTAATTGTGCATTCTTTCAATGATATGTATCTCTAGAACTTGCTTCATATCTTGTTGAGATTACATTCACATTACATGTGTACATGAAGATGATAAAGGCATTAAGAATTTTAACCATTTGAGCAAAAAAGCCAACCTAAAGCATATTATCCTTAGTGAGCCCTTTTGAGCTTGTTTATCTTTTCTTTGCTTTACCCATATGTAAGCGTTAACTTTTTATATGTTTTCCTTTTCCCCTGTCTAAGGATTAGTAGAGCATATACTTGTTGATATATCATGGATTATGGTTGGAAATTACCAAAAAAAAAAGAAAAAAAAAGTGATGCTTGATAAAAAAAAATGGACAAAGTTGCCAAAGGTGAAAAAAAAATGAAAAGAAAAAAGAAAATAAAAAGAATAGAAAAGAAAAGTGTTCCACTGTGTTCTTAAAATTTTATGTTGATAGAGCTTGAAATCAAAAGAAGTCAAGTATTGGTGCTTAAAGATGGAAAATTTGTGTCTTGATGAGATATCTTATTTCAAAAATCATTTTCTATAGAATGTTTTACTTCCTTTGGTTTTAGCATTTATTTTCTCTTCTTTTACCTCACCTTAACCTTAACCCCATTATAACAAAAAAGAAAGACTTTTTGATTCATGCATTGCTTGTAATATTTTAGTAATGGAGATAAGATTGAAGAGCAAGCTTACGGTAGAACATACTCAATGATTGAATTTGAGAGATTTAACATAAACCCTAAACACATGAGTGTTGGAGTGTATATCAATGAGAGGACTTATCACTTTGGCATAGCATAGATTTCATTTAAATCCCAATGATTAATTGAGTTTTGAAGTTCGCATGTAAATAAATTCATGAAAATTTATGTTTTTTTATCCTTCTTGATTGTATTCTTGTTTATAATGCATGTACAATTGGACATTGATGGGAGATTAAGAGATTAGTCATAGTTATTTTACTTATTTAATTTAAGTTTGATTTCATCTCTCCTTTCTCGAGGACAAGCAAGAGCTAAGTATAGGGGTATTTGATGCAACCTTATTATTTGATAGTTTTACCCACATTTACCTGCTATTTTGCCTATGTTTTATATATAAAATGTCTTGATATTTTTTATTTTATGTTTTGAAAGCACTTTTGGATGTAAAATTCAAAAAGAAGTAATTTGGAGATAATTGGTAGATTTGACCTCCGATCGATATTTTATGCAGAGCTTGAGCTCTAGAAGTTGAAATGAAGTTATTTCAGTGACATTAGAAAGCTAACATCCATACCTTTCTATAAATATATGGCAAGAAAGAAAAAAAAGAGCATGGAAATCACAACCTTCAAAGACAAATCTCGCATTCTGCTAGTGTTGACCTTCGGTTATTCTAACTTGAATATATTGAGCTAGAGAAGTTCATTTGATGCAATCTTAATGTTTTTGAATTCTTGACTCAAAGACCTATCAGCCTACCAAATTTTAGCAGAAAATGAGCTTATATGAGAGAGATATGATTTTTATAAAAATGACACATGAATTCTGCCAAGAGATAGGTTTTGTGAAGAAATAAATCCAAATTACTTTCCAAAGCATCCAAACCGACATCCAAGACTTTATTTTGGCAATTTAACTCTTCTAAGTCCGAAGTCAAAGATTGAGGATTTTATGCAAGGCTATTTCTTCTTTTTTAGAAAAATAGTTATTGAACTATTAAATATAAATTGTCTACTTAGGTAAGGACTATTTTGTAGGAAAGAGGGATTAAGGTTTCATATCAAATAAAAAGAAAGAGAGAAAGGAAAAGGGGGGGCGACTAGAAAAGAAGAAAAACACACATTTTCTTCCAATAACCCGAAATCATGCATTCTTCTTTCCTTTTGATTAGTTGTTTGATGATTAGACATGCAAGACTAAGCTCTTTTTCTTTGTTGCAAGGACACAGAAACTTTCGAATTTCAAGAACTATGAGATTTATTTTAAATTTTCTTTTCAGTTTATATGATGAATATGTTTGTTTTCTTATGATTGTTTATTTTAATTGCTAGAGCAGACTCTAAGCTATTATTGTGAATAATTTATTGCTAAGTTTGATATCAAAACCGGAGTTGAGGTATATAAACTTGTGAAGCAACTGAGTTTAATAATTATGGCGGATCTATATTATTAATTTTAGGGAGAACATTCGAATAAATCAAACATGAACTGCAGACAGTTAAGTTGTCTAGATTAATCAATTTATCTAATTCTTAAGGCTGCCATTGAATTAAATTACTAGTGCATACACTGTAAATGTTTGTTGGTTAGGGTTAGTTATACAATGATTCTATTAACTAACCAATGTTAAGAAAAGATAAAGGTTCAGAATATAAATTGATGTTTCATTTCAATGATCGGTTCTGATTCTGTAGGTAGATGTCTACTTGAAACCAAGGTTTGTTCTCTTGATAGTTTTCTGATTTATTTAATTGAGCTTGATTGTTTTATTCTGCTATAGCCTAGATAAACTCAAAATCCCCCCATTGCATATCTTGTAGCATAAAAATCTGAGCTAAACCTTCCTCGTGGGATCGACCCCTTACTTGTTCTATACTATCTTGTTTATTTAAGCTAGGGTAATTAGTTTGTGTGACCGCAACATCGTAACAACTTGTCTCTGAATCTTTTTTCAACCTTTAACTCATCAACTGATAAGCCCAAATACCTATGACTATAAGCCCCTCATTGCATCTATATTGGTCATCCCCACTCATAACCTCAAATTTAGGAGCAAAATGACCCATGGATTTATCAACAGGCTTAACTAACTTAGCATCATGATCTTCCTCCTCAACCTTAACTCTATTAATGTGATGGTCATTTCATCTTCACTTGGTTTGGATTCTCCATTGCAATATGGAGCAAATGTCATACCCAACTAAGATTTCATATTAACAATTTCATGTATCGACATTTGTTTTCTTACATAATCACCTAACCCAAGGGCGACTAATTGTGGGGGGAGAGGGGGAAATAAGAAGAGAAAAGAAAAGAAAAGAGCTCTAGATTTTAATTTTGTATAAAATCACAGATGTTATCTGCGACTTGCGTGTTGCAAATAGCAATCGCAAAATAAAAATCGTATATGGCATTTATAACTCGTGAGTTGCAGACGCTATCTGTAACTTGTTAAACTGTATTATTTCTTTAAATATTCATTTCATTGGTTACTTCACCAAATTTTTTTCCACTGTGATAAAAACCCAAAAAAAGGAACTGCGTGCTTAAAATTATAGGAAGTTAGTAACCCGTAGTGCCCTCTTCATGACAAAAGCATGAATCTGTATCGTCTCCTATCCTTGCGATAAACAGCTGGAATATACATACATACCCTGGCTTCCGTCGATAAACACCCCTACTTGAAGATAGGGAGCTGAGAAGAGACAATAAGCGGTTCATGTTCTTTGAGATTGTTATTGGGTCAAGTAAGTAAGGCCGTTATCTCCCAACCCAACACGAAATATAGAGTTTGAGGCAGCTCGCGTCAGAAGATGTTATGTCCATGTTGGGATGAGTCTTGCAAGGTTAGTGAAATTAGAAACCCATTGGGGGGCTTATAATTTAAATATCGTGGCTAATATATATGTTGGCTTCTTTTCGTGAGTGATTTTTGGTGTTGCAAGCTACATTCAGGATCACATTGGAATACTTTTTTTTTCCTCCACCCCATCATCCAGAAGTGGAATCTCCAAGGAGACTGGAAGAAAGTGCTTCTTTTTTTTTTAATGTACTAATTGTGACGAGGATGACTTGTTTGAGGTGTGTGTGTGTAAGAGTAAAACAAGATCTTACATCGAATGATAATGTTTAGTTTATGCCCTTTTTTGAATTGTTTGTAAATTGTAATGGTGGTATAATTTTTGTTCTTGATGTTATAATGTAGCTGCAAATCCACAGTTGGGAAATTTCCTTATTGTGGGAAAGTAAAACAAGGGAACTTTGCTTTTCATCAAGTACAAAAATTGATTGATGATTAGGGAGGATTTAGGCAGCAGTGTAGCATCAAACTTTTAAATCACATGTTTGTTGATCCCAAGCCCTTTGTCCTCGACACCTTTGTTTTTTCTTTTCTTTTGATTTGTTGTGTTACTTTCTGCATCACTCTAGCATTTTGCATACATAACTGTAACCTGACAAAAATAGCTGCCATGCATCTACCTCCTCCAATGCTACTAACACGTTGCATGATACATTCGGGTATTAGATAACCATAACAGAGAACAGCATCAAGCAGCATTACCTGCAGCGTTGCCCTAAACCATTGCCAATGACCTGAAACTTCTGGGAAAATAATGTCACCCAGTAACTAACGCTTCTTGCCTTCTTCGACCCTGCTCTGCCATTTTTGCATCACTGGCACTACTATAATAATTAGGATAACCATAAAGTTCCATCAATGCCTACATGAATATGCTCCAGAAAGTGAGATAATGGCATCATCACAACTGACAAGTCATCTCCACAGTTTATCCAATTCCTTTATAAGAAGCACTTGCTTAGAAAAATAGGAAGTAATACCTCATAGAGCTGCTTTTTTTTTATTCAAGCTCGGAGGCATAACGAATACAATTGCCCATAATTTCAAAGATGGAACCGTTGTGATCTCCTATCCTACAACAAACGGCTAGGATTTACATAGCCAAGCCTAGGAAGTGTATGGCAACTCTTCAAGAGAAAGAAGAGTTCTAGGATGGCAAGCATTCTACCAATACATACAGGCATCTACTTCCATTTAGTCATAAAGCCCAGGTGAAAAACAGATGGGCAACATATATTGTACCAGATTAAGTCTACAAGTTGAGCTGCCAAAAGAATCAGTCATGTTTTGGTTTTGAACTTCCTCTGCGCCTTCAGATCCACCACAATTACAGTGATGTTGTCCTTGCTTCCTTTTTGAAGGGCACGGTTTGAGAGGTACTCAGCTGCTGCTTGAGCTGCAGGATCAATTCCCCCGCCCCTTGAGGAGGAAAGTGTGACACCATTCTTTTTGTGCCAGACAAGTATTCGTTTGCGAGCCAGATCACATGCTTCTTCATTTGACATGACATCCCACAAACCATCACTAGCCAGAATGAGGCACTCATCTTCTTTTGCCCTAGGAATGAACATCACTTCAGGTTCTGGAATAATCCACGGTTTTAAATATCTATCACCTGCCACTCAAAAGCAAGAATGATGTAAAGTTTTAAAGTTATGTGATCCATTTATTTTCGTAAGGAAAGAGGCTAATAAATTATTACACCCATAATCATGAGTCCTTGAACCAACCAACAAATGAGTGAATGCAGCAACACCTTTAGATGATTTTCACACAAACTAGCAACTGAATCCATCTCAGATATATCACTCAAAGGATATTTTATTCTTCACAAATACAAAATGTCATGTAATACATACAAAGGAAAATCACAACAATCAATCCTCCACAATGCAGGACTTCGTTTAACATTTGGAGAGTTTTTCCAAGGATTGATTGACATGGCTAAAAT
>Ga0307517_10011311_pt1 | contig 12383 bp, 10 predicted proteins | sample 23_EM_MG_FD_194515 | JGI IMG/M metagenome (GOLD analysis project Ga0307517, IMG submission 194515) | Populus trichocarpa ectomycorrhiza microbial communities from riparian zone in the Pacific Northwest, United States - 23_EM | ecosystem: Host-associated > Plants > Roots > Unclassified | place...
TGATGTCTCCAAAAAACTTTTGTTTCTTTCCTATTTGAATAACCTCAATATGAGTTACTCATATGCCCACATGTTCTTTAAGTGTCTTCCTCTTATCTGCTTGTAACTAGAGTGTAAACCTCAATTTAAAGTCGAGCATTATTGATGATGAAAAAGATAAAAGGTGAATTATGTAAGGCCTCAGCCCGACCGAGCACCCATACTCAATTGGATCAAGGCCTAATTGAGATTCAATACTCAACTAGGCACCCAACCGAGACTCACTCTTGGTTGGGTCACAGCTTAATCGAGGTTCAACACTTGATTGAGTCGAGGCCAACTGAGTTCTTTTTCTTTTTTCTTTTTTCCCTCTCCTTGTAATATATTCTTATCACAAGTTATAAGTCTGTGACAACTCTACTTGGAGATATAACAGAGGAATAGAGTTGCCAACTAAGGCACTAAAAGATTGTTTCTAGTTATTAAATACATTTTTTTCATGTTCTTACGGATAAAAAATTCAAGGTTTTAGCAAGAGAAAAATTATCCTCTCTCTCTCTCTCTAAAGACAAGACATAGAATAAATATCTTACTTTCATTTTTCTTTCCATTATCACTACCTAAAAACCCTAAACTGATTTTGGTATCGGAAGGCTTTTTACAGGTAACAACCCTTATCCATACAACTATCATCCTTAAATAAAGCTTAAATTCAGTTAAATGAGTTTCAAGCTTCATCAATGACGTTGTTTATGAGAAACAAAACAAAGTCTAGTTTGTTTTCTTTATTGATCTTCCTCATTCATCCAATTCTAAAGTATTTATAACAGATAATACATAAACCCCATGTGGAAAGGTCATTGACCTCCCAACTTCTGATTTGTTTCTCATATGGATCTTTATCAACTCACTCAATAGATGATGACACTTATTGAGGTTATGTTAGATACCCAATGACAACTAATTACTCTCTAGAATTTGCAAGTTACTATACAAACTCTTGTTATGCTTGTGGCACTAGTTGCCCCTATTAGTCTTTCTGTGCAACATCAGCTCTAATTTCTTAAGGAAGATAACCAGAATGAGGTAGAAAAAAGACATTATACTCGTACTTACACAAGAAGTAGATCATATTACCAAGAGCATCTCTCTCTTGCAGGTCATCTAGACATGATCTCCATTGGATAAGAGGTTAGGCCGAGAGTCACAACCATCTTCACTAACAAGCTCGTTCTCATTCAAAGTCTCATTCCATAATCTTAAAATCGAAGAGGTAATGTAAAGATGAAGTAAAAAGGACTAAAGTCAAGTCGAAGGGTCACCACTATGTGATAGTGTGTTTAACACATGTCTCTATAGAGACTTTATAGTTAGTAAGATGAATTTGGATAGCTATAATGGATTGTCAATGTTATTACCCCTTTTTGGACCCCATATAAACATGCAAAGAAAAAGGTGAGAATGCAAAAAACTAAAAAAAAAGGTTAAAGAAAATAAAAAAAATATATCAGTGAGAAGAACATGGAGGATGCCTAGAACATTGCCAAAGACTAGTTAAGGAAGATCAAAATACATAAGATTGGAAAATTTGACAGTTCAATGTTAACTAATAAAAGTTCTATTGGCAAGGAATATTAAATTTAAAGAGAAAATTTAAAATTGGATGTCTAAGGACTTCATTGGAATTTTTTAAGGTTTAATGGAATTTATTAAGGGCTTAATTGCAAGAAAAAATTATTTTTGAAATTAATTTAGGCTTTAAGAGGAAAAAATTAAAGTCTAGGGGTCAATAGCAATTTTAAAGAGCTAATTTTATCAAATCATAGGCTTAATTGCATAAATATTGAAGTTTGATGAGTAATTAGGGACTTGATTGAAGAAATCCAAAACTAAACACCAAACCAAAAAGGAGCGTGAATATAAAGGTTGAAATTGATCAAATCAGGGGCTAAATTGAAGAAATTGAAAGTTTATTGATCAATTAAGGGCCAAAATGCATAATTTCATAAACAAGGACTAAAATCAAATAGGCGATCAACTTTAGGGTTGGCATTTGAGTTTGCTAGGGGTGAAATTGCATGCAATTAAAAGTTGGGAGGCTATTATGGGTGCAATTAAAAGCAATTGTAAGAACAAGGATCAAATTAAAGTTTGCCAAATTCCAAATTAAAAACTCTTATTTTAGGGTTTAACCGAGACAATGCGTCATTTTGCCACTGTTTAGTTTCTTCTTTGGTAGTTTTAGTTGATCGAGTACGCACTTTCAGGTGAATGAATGTAACGTTTCTGACCACCTCTAAGGCTGTAACCATCATCATTCAACTAAGAAACACCCCCTAGCTACTCTTATAAAAAATTTATATCATACTTTCTTCAATGAACTCAATAACGTCTTATCTCTAATCAACCATCACTACATTTTCATATTCTAGGCTGATCGGATTGACACTTTCAAACGAATAAATATGGAGCTACAGCCCTCAAAATTAAGCAAGAATGGATCCAAATGAAAGGTACGCTTCTCATTTACTAAGATTAGGTGGTCTTTAATGATTTTTACATTAGAGTTCCTTCGACGAAGCCTTGAAAGTGGGTAACTCAGTTATTGATGGCTGTGATACCCATTTCACAAAACCACTAATCTTTTTCATGTGTTCATACTTCAAGTCATCTTAGTGGGTTCTTATCAAAGGTTGGCTATGTTTCTCTCAAGATCAAAAGGCCAGAAAAGCTCCTTGGTTTTCAAGTTTGGGAAAACAACCAAAATCTCCAAAAACCAAGTTTGTTACAAAACCATCATTATAAAACCAGTGTAAGTATAAAGCTCATAACTATAAAACATACTCAAAACTCCTATTTTGATCAAAGGGCAAAACTTTTATGAATTATAATCAATCTTTGATTAAATCCATAAAAATCCTAACTTGTAACCCTATAAATACCCTCTGAAAATCAGCCAAAAACAAGAAGGAGGAAAAGGCAAGGAGGAAAGGAGAAAAAACTTATTCTTGAAGTTCATTAGTAATCAAGTTTATTGCTTGATATCTAAGAGCTAAAACAATAAGTTAAAGGTTGAGTAAAAGGCTGGATTTTCAAGGGAAGAAGGGTGGTGACTATTCTGAGTTTTGGGAAGGAATAATCCTTCACTAACCCAATAATTGATGTCCATGAGGCACACCTCTTGCTTGTTTTATATGTTTAAAGATATTTTGAAATTTGCTTTAATGTAATGATATGAACCTCGTGGTCACGCAACCCACACGCAAAGACACTAATTCCCGGAAAGCCAAGTAAATCATGTTTGATAGGAGTGTGACACAAAGATAACTTGTACCTAGGCACCAGCACTATTAGAAACGGAAACCCCCACCCAATGAATATTGATTCGCGAAGGAGAAGTATAAGGATGACGCCACAAATACAATTGTTCTTCGATAAGTCATTTTTCAGTTCTTTTAAGAACCATGGAAGGGAGATTATCTCACCAACACACACACACACACACACACAAAGTGCGGCAAATAAGAAGTTTTATTAATCTCAATTGTCTAACTTACATGTCTGGTTATGCCCTTTTTATACTAACTCTAGACTTAAAGAAACCCTAATAGACCCCCCTTAGGTGGACTTATATGAAGCTCACTTACAATTTATCCAAATAAGTAATAATAACCCAAAGACTAAGAAGAAAATAATACAAATCCAAAAATTACCATCCTAAATATGCTAGAATCAGATTTGTCACCATCTAGAAGTCCCAAATAGACTAGGAAATCTGATCTAAAGGTAGAATTTATTCTGAAGTCTTCTTTCCTTTTTATAGTTAGGATGAATAAAGAATCCTTGTAAGAAAAGGATTCTGAACATTTATGAATCCTTGCCACACATGAAAACTATGTTGCAGCCAATTAAAGATCTTTGGAGAATTAGGAGATTCCTAAAATAAGCTGCCACATCCTTTTAGGAAAATAATCCTAGCCAAATAGGAAGTCCACAAGTCAAAAGGAAGTAAATAACAAAATTCGTATAGCATCTGTTGACCCGTTTTTTGATGCCTTCCCGAACTCCGATTGACCTGAAATTTTAAACCAAGGTAGGAAAACATGTTAGAAGACTCCATATAAAATTTAAGCTTGATTCAATGGTCGGATTGAGAATTATGACTGTTGTTGTAAAATTAAATAGTTGCATATTTTACGTCAAAATATGAATTTGACCTTTCCTGGATCGTAGCATTCCCTCTATCTTCAAGATGATTCATCCTCGAATCACCAACAAGTTGAATGGACAATTACTTGGCCTCGTTTTGAAGCCTTTGGAGTTCTTTTCTTGCCAACAATCGTCGCCAACAACTTTGGATGAAAGTAACAGCCATTCTATTTCGTATATCATCATTGCAGCGTATTTTCTCCTCTCTTTCTGAAGCTTGTTGGGCATTGATTGATGTCGTTAACACATCAAGTTCTTGCTTCATCTCCCCTAGAACACGGGATAGACTCTTGGATTCTTTTTTTAGAACACTAATCTCTTTATTTCTCTCCTTTTGATACCACCTCTCCTTTTGAATCCTCCTTTTCTTTTGTCATAACACCTCATCAGAATACACAAAATTCCTTTGGTTTCTAGGCTGCCAAAAACCTTCCCGGTGCCCTATGATCTCATCCTTAAAACCGTCATCACCAATATCATCAACGTCCTCCTCAAAATCCTCACAATCAACCCACCTTGGCCTTTCGGCCCCACTGCCATTGTTAGATTTATGTTGAGCCCCAAATTTTCTCACGTCTTGGGTACATGTTCCAGCCACGTTACCATGTTTTCCCACCTTCTCAAGCCTGTCACACACCTTCCCCATCATAAAATTCATTCTTTCCATCATCTTCGTCATGGCATGCATTTGGAATTTAAGTTCTATATCGGGAGGGGGTGGAGTGTTGTTTTGCGCTGACATGATAGTACCTGTAAAAATTGGTTAGTGGTAAAACAAATTCTCGCATCCCTCGTGTTTCGCTCAAACACTCTTAATATCCTCACATGCTCACACCTCTCGTCTCACCTTCTTGCGGTTCTTGCAGAACTCAAACCAATACCAAATAGAACAAACTTGGCAGCGTAATCCAAATATCTATATATGACTTAAGAAGCAATAAAAACTAGAAAACAAGCAAAACAAAACTGTGATGATAGTCTCGCGAGTAGCAAGCTAATCTATCCGAAATATGAACAAAACTGAAGACTCGAATAAAAACAGAAACGAAATATGCAAAGATGATGAAATAGCACCCAAATATGTTGGATCTGTTAAAAATATACTGCAAGAAATGAAAACAACAGAAAGAAAGCGAATTTCAAAAGTTGACGCAAAACAAACTCGTTTACGACGAGTTAAGTCTGAATCTGGAACCTAAAGTGAATGATATCCAATTGAGCTAAAATGTCAGATATAGTGCTATATCAACCCAAATAGAAAGAATATGAATTTTGAGCAATTTGCGATAAGGTTTGATATACTAACACAAAAACGTTATGAATCAGACCTAATTAGACCCGAATTTGAAACCCAAAGCAAACGATATCCAATTGACCCCAAAATCAATATGTGATGCAATTAGGACCCCAGTAATACGATTCTAAAATTTGAGCTAATTTTGGGTTGATTTGATCCAATTTTCCCTTGTTTAGTTTTCTGCGGCAGAAACCAATAATTGTCTTTTTAAACGACTTTTTTTTATTTTTTTGCTTTCCTTTTTTATTTATGCAACTGATATATTTTGGACAGAAACCAAATGAAATAACTTTTTTTTTTATATGCTGCAAAAATCAAGGAGAAGAAAAAATTGGACACTAATGAAGTTTTTGAGGAAACAACAAGAAACGAAAAATTTTAGAAGGATATAACCTGATTAATGGAGCCAAGCTCTGATACCAAATGATGCGAACCTCGTGATCATGTGGTCATGCAACCCACACACAAAGACACCAATTCCCGGAAAGCCAAGTAAATCAGGTTTGATAGGAGTGTGACACAAAGATAACTTGTACCTAGGCACCAACACCATTGGAAATGAAAACCCCCACCCAACGAATATTGATTCGCGAACGAGAAGTATAAGGATGACGCCACAAATACAATTGTTATTCGATAAGTCATTTTTCAGTTCTTTTAAGAACCATGGAAGGGAGATTATCTCACCAACACACACACACACACACACACAAAGTGCGGCAAATAAGAAGTTTTATTAATCTCAATTGTCTAACTTACATATCTGGTTATGCCTTTATTTATACTCAACAAACATTTTAAGGAAAGAAGACTTCAGAATAAATTCTACATTCAGATCAGATTTCCTAGTCTATTTGGGACTTCTTAATGGTGACAAATCTGATTCTAACATATAAATAAAGGCATAACCAGACATGTAAGCTAGAAAATTCAGATTAATAAAACTTCTTATTTGCCGCACTTTGTGTGTGTGTGTTGGTGAGATAATCTCCCTTTCATGGTTCTTTAAAGAACTGAAAATGACTTATCGAAGAACAACTTGCTTCGTAGCGTCATCCTTATACTTCTCGTTCGCGAATCAATATTCGTTGGGTGGGGGTTTTTGTTTCCAATAGTGTTAGTGCCTAGATACAAGTTATCTTTGTGTCACACTCCTATCAAACCTGATGATTTACTTGTCTTTCTAGGAATTGGTGTCTTTGTGTGTGGGTTGCGTGACCACGTGATCACGAGGTTCGCATCATTTGGTATCAATTCTTTATACGAGTTAAATCAGTATATCAAAACTTATCATAAATTGCTCAAACTTTATATTCTGTCTATTTGGGTTGATATCGCACTATATCTGAAGTTTTAACTCAATTGGACATCATTTACTTTAGGTTCCAGATTCGGACTTAACTCGTCGTAAACGAGTCTGTTTTGCGTCAACTTTTGAAATTCGCTTTCTTTATGTTGTTTTTATTTCTTGCAGTTTATTTTCATCATATCCAACATATTTGGGTGTTTTTTCATCATTTTGCATATATTTTTTTCTGTTTTTATTCGAGTCTTCAGTTTCGTTCATATTTTGGATAGACTCGCTTGCTACTCGCGAGACTATCATCGCAGTTTTGTTTTGCTTGTTTTCTAGTTTTTATTGCTTCTTGAGTCATATATATTAGGATTGCGCTGCCAAGTTGGTTCTATTTGGTGTTGGTTTCAGTTTCGCAAGAACCGCAAGAAGGTGAGACGAGAGGTGTGAGTGTGTGAGGATATTAAGAGTGTTTGAGCGAAACACGAGCGACGTGAGGATAATTTTTTTTACCACTAACCAATGCTTGCAGGTAATATCATGTCAGATCAAAACAACACACTACCCCATCCCGAGGGAGAACTTATGTTCTAAATGCAAGCCATGACGCAGATGATAGAGAGAATGAATTTTGTGATGGGATATGTATGTGACAGACTTGATAGGGTGGAGAAACGTGGTAACGAGGCTGGTACAAGCACCCAAAATATGAGGAAGCTTGGGGCTGAACCGAAAGCAAACGGTGGCAGTAGGGTCGAAAGGCCAAGGTGGGCTGATTATGAGGATTTTAGGGAGGCCGTTGATGATATTGGTGATGGTGGTTTTAAGGATGAGGCCATAGGCCATCGGGAAGGTTTTCGGCAGCCTAGAAACCAAAGGGATTATGGGAATAGAACTAGGGGCCAATTCGGCCAAAAGGAAAATTTTTATAATGTTGGGGGACATGCTGATTTAGATGGTGATTTGGATGCTATCAAACTGGAAATACCTTCTTTTCAAGGTAAAAACAATCCCGAGGCATATTTGGAGTGGGAGAAAAAGGTGGATTGGATTTTTTATTGCCATAACTATTCAGAGGCGAAGAAAGTGAAATTGGTAGTCATCTAATTCACGGATTATGCACTGATTTGGTGGGATCAGAATGTTATTAGTAGAAGGAAGTGTGAAGAGAGGCCGGTAGCGTCGTGGGAGGAGATGAAAGTGTTGATGAGAAAGCGATTTGTGCCTAACCACTATTATAGAGATTTGTATCTGAAATTGCAGGGTTTGAATCAAGGTTCTAGGTCCGTGGATGAGTATTTCAAGGAGATGGAGATCGTTATGATTCGGGTCAATGTGATTGAGGATCGGGAAGCTACTATGGCTAGATTTATAAATGGGCTGAATAGGGACATTGCGAATGTTGTAGAATTACAACATTGTATGGAATTAGAGGACATGGTCCATATGGCAACGAAGATGGAGAGGTAAATAAAGAGAAGGGGCAATACACGTTTTCAGACCAATTCGGCTTCATCTTCCTCAACATGGAGGCCGAATTTGAAGAGAGAGGGGGTTGTCCAACCAAAGCCTTATGCAAAGGCCGAACCACCTAAGGCCAAAAAGGATACTCATACGAATGGGAAAGGTAAATCTGAATCTCAACCTACTCGTGATAGAGATATTAAATGCTTTAAGTGTTTAGGGAAGGGGCACATTGCATCTCATTGTCCAAACCGAAGAGTTATGCTTACAAGAGACAATGGAGAGGTTGAATCTGAAAGTGACAAATCTGAAAATGAAGAGATGCCACCTTTGGTGGATTGTAGTGATGAGGAGATTGCATATCCTGTTGAGGGGGAGGCCTTGGTTATAAGGCATGCGTTGAACATGCAAATCAGCGAAAAACTTAATGAATCATTGAAGCACTTGAAATGCAGGATAGGAGGCCCATTGCGTATTTCAACAAAAAACTTAATAGGGCAACCTTGAATTACCCTACATATGACAAGGAGCTCTATGCCTTGGTAAGAACTTTAAAGACGTGGCAACATTACCTGTGGCCCAAGGAGTTTGTGATACATTCTGATCATGAATCATTGAAGCACTTGAAATGGCAAGGTAAGTTGAGTAGGAGACATGCCAAATGAGTTGAATTTATTGAAACCTTTCCGTATGTGATCAAGTATAAACAAGGGAAAGAAAACATTGTGGTTGATGCACTTTCACGCAGGTATGTTGTTTTATCTACTTTGGATGCTAGATTTCTAGGATTTGAACACATAAAAGAATTGTACAAGGATGATAGTGATTTTGCTAATGTTTACAATGCTTGCGAAACTTCGGTTTTTGGAAAGTTTTATAGACACATCAAATATATATATTTGATGTTTTTTAGTTTTGATTTCAATTAGTACTTAAAATGTTTGTTGTTATTGTTTTTAAATCTTGTTTAGAGTTGTTATTGATGTTACTGGATGCCGAGATAATATGTTTGTGACTAATTTTGATACAATAAAATGGTTTTTTTATTCTTTCAAATATAGCAGTACCTGTTTGATGTCTTTTTATGGCTTGTTGATGCATGTTATAGGTTTCTAGTTTTTGTTTAGGTTCTTTTAAGTGTTAAAATATCAATTTTGAACCTAAATTACATAAATATATAGGCTGTTTTAAATTGATAGTTTTGAAGATTGGAACCTCTTGCATGATTTAGTTGTTTTGATGTTATTTGTTAGTTCTTTTATTCAAACACGTTTAGTTATGGTAGTGTGACTTGTTAGAATGAAGAAAACATGTTTTAGAGGTCAAAAATATAAGTTTTGGAGGTTTGACAGTGGCTGAGTTTATTTTTCTAGGCAGTGGTTGGGTTTAAGGAATGCTCTTGAAAAGAACATTTCCTTAACCCCATGATTTAGAGCAGTTTTGGTTCAATTCTTTACACTAAACCATTTGAGCAACTTCATTAATTAATAATCTAGGGTTCATTTGTGTCATTTAACAAGTTTTCTGGGAGTTTTAATCATAAGGTTTTGGTTTTAAACCAAAACCTATTTTGACTAATTTTTTATTATTGATTAATAATCGTCGATGTTTGATACTTAATTATTATTTAGTGATTGACTTTCATCCTTTCCGTGCTTTTTGTTTCATGAAATATGGTGTGGATTAGAATTCATATTACTAGAATTTGGGTTTGAATGTTTTTCATGTTCTTTATGTTCTTTATTTTTTTGCTTTTGATCAGTTATTTTCAAGACTTTTTAAGTTTTAATTTTTGTGTTTTTTGGTGTTTAATCTATTTTTGAGCTTTTTTTTTTATTTCTAGTTTGTTTTCGAGTCAAACCCAAATTTTTGGTATGGTTTACGATCGAACCAAGGATTTTGGGTCAACCCGGTCGAGTCAAAAGTCGGGTTAAATGGCCAAGGCCTTGTTTGGCTGACAATGTTTTTGCTAAAGAATTTTGTTTTTGTTTGAGGGTGTGTTTGGCGTTTGGGAAACACCTCCTTATCCATGTTTTGAGAATTTCATTATAAAGAAAAATGACTTTTTCCCCAACAAAGCCTAAAAAATAAAAAAAATAATAAACAATTACTATCTTTTTTTCTTGTATATGGCCAAAAATCCTTAAAATTATTTGAGCATTTTTTTAAAAAAAATCTAAGATATTTTGGCATTTAATAAAAAAGATATTGCATTGATTTTACAACAAATTTGTAAAACTCTAAAGGATTTTTGCATATATTTCAAAAATATTAAAAAATTATTTCGGTAAGAAGAATATATTATTCACTTGTAATGTAAGTATAAAAAACCTAAGAGAGGTTAATATACAAAATATTATTAGGGATAATAATTTATTATTACTCACTTTAATATAAGAATAAAAAACATGTATGAGGTTAACATCGAAAATATTATTGAGAATAATACAATTCATTCACTCATAATATAAGGATATAATAACTACAAGGAATTTTATCTAAAATATTATCTAGAATGATGTGATAGCAAAAAATTCCAAGTTTATCCCAAAAAAATTATATGCTCATGAAATTCCTTACCAACAAGGGAATGTATTCTATGAGAGGAAGCCAACTTATTTCAAAGAGGTGTACTTCAACTTGCCTAAAAAGAAAAAAAAAACTTTAGTGTTAGATCAACTAAGGTCTTTAACGGAACATATAGAAGTTAAAGTTGAGGCCTTTGAGGAATTGAAAGAAGTAAGGCTCGGTAAGAGTGAAGGGATTGTAATAAAACTAGGTTCCACTTTAGAATTGAGGCAGTAACAATTATTGATGGTGCTCCTAAGTGTCTAAAAATCCAATTTTTCATTCAAGCCACCAGACATACCTAACATCATCAAACCTGAAATGGCCTCACATCGATTAAACATTAGTTCTTTCTTCTCTCCAATTAGGTAGAAAAAAAGAGATTTTGAGGGAGAACGATAAAAAGCAATCTTGAAGGAGACAAATAAGCTGGTGGAGGCAAGATTCATTCGAGAGGTAATATACCCTGAATGGTTTGCTAAAATGGTAATGATGAAAAAACCCAATGAAAAATGGTGGATGCTTATAGACTTCACTAACCTCAATAAGGCATACCTCAAATATAACTTTTCCTTGTCAAAGATAGATTGTCTGGTTGACTCCACTACTGGTTTTGAGTACTTGAGTTCATTGGATACAAATTCAGGATATCATCAGATTTCCATGTATCTAATAATGAGGATGAGACGTCATTCATCATTGTCCAATGAACATTTAGCTACAACGTCATGCTATTTGGTTTAAAGAATTTTATAGCTACATATCAACGGATGGTGAATGGAGATTTCAATAATCAAATAGGAAAAAAATAAAGAAGTCTATGTTAATTATATGTTGGTGAAAAGTATGAATTTTGATCGACATTTATAGGATCTATAAGAAGTCTTCTCTAATTTCCAATACCATTAGATAAAGTTGAATTCGTCAAAGTGTGCTTTTGCCATAAAAAGAGGAAAGTTTTTGGGATTCTTGGTTAGCAACAGGGGTATTAAGCCTAATCCTTATAAAATCAAAGAAAATGATAAATATGACTCCTCCTCGAACAATGAAGGATATACAAAAACTGTTCGGAAGAGTTGCCACCCTTAAAAGGTTTATCTCTTGCAACGAGCATTGTTTTGTTTGCCATTCTTTAAAACCTTAAAGAATGTCTCTAATTTTGAGTGGACCTCAAAGTGTCAACAAGTTTTAGAAGAATTAAAGCTCATCTCTCCTCTTTTTAAGTCCTTTCACAATCTAAGAAAAGAGAAGAGCTTTTTATTTACTTGGGAGCCTTGGTAATTAGTATAGTGCTGGTATAAGAAGAAAAAGGAATCCATTAGCCAGTTTATTATGCCTACAAAGTTCTCCATGGTGTTGTGATGAGGTATATGAGGATTGAAAAGATGACCTTTTTTCTAGTTAGTACTGCTAGGAAACTAAAACCATATTTCCAATCACATCAAATCATTATGTTGATGGATCAACCTTTGAGGCAAATCATCTATAAACTTGACATGTCAGGTTACCTAGTGAAGTGGGCTATTGAGTTGGGAGAATATAAACTCTAGTATTTGCCTAGATTAGTTATTA
>Ga0307517_10011312_pt1 | contig 12382 bp, 4 predicted proteins | sample 23_EM_MG_FD_194515 | JGI IMG/M metagenome (GOLD analysis project Ga0307517, IMG submission 194515) | Populus trichocarpa ectomycorrhiza microbial communities from riparian zone in the Pacific Northwest, United States - 23_EM | ecosystem: Host-associated > Plants > Roots > Unclassified | place...
TGGATATCTATTCATATTATGCTCAAATTGCCACTCTTATTTAAAGTGTATTTATATAATTATCATTAAATTCTATTTTTTTATAGTTTTTTTTTTTAAAAAACTAGGATTTCTTATGAAGTTTGACAAGTCAGAGATCATAGATTCGAGCACGGTCTCATAACTATTCATTTTTTAAAAAACTAAAAGATAAATAACATGCCATTTACTCACTTAATAAAAAAATAATATAAGGTCAAGTGTGCGGTCTTGACCTCTAAGCCTGTGCTCGCCTAGCTTGCTAATGAAGGGCTAGGCCCTGAGGCTAGCCTATTGTGGATTTTTTTTTGAAATTTTTGAACACTTTAAAAAAAATTTATTATATTTATTTACTTTTCAGTTTTTACATGGTTCTCAAATATTATTACATATTTTTATTTGGATTTTAATGAAATATTTTTTAATTATTATGTATCTGATTTGAATATAATAATACCAATAATAAATTGTTTGTGAAAATTTGATTGAAATTAGTTTTTTATTAAAATATTTAAATAGATTTTGAATATGATTTAATTATATTTATAAATTTTTTAGCTTTTAATTACAAAAAATATGAACATATTATTTTGATATATTTTAACTTGTTTTAACTATTATAAAATATATTTTTAAATAAAAATAATAATTTTAGTTAAAAATATTATAGTGATTAATATAAACAAAAAAATAAAAAAAATTATTTTTATAATTTTTTTTAACAATTATATTTTTAAATTTAATGATCATGTTCGAAAAATTACTAAGAACTGAAAATCTTTTCCAAGTTTAGTATTAACTAAAAGATTCATAGCCTGACAAGGGATCGTTCGTACTTCGTACTTCGTAGGGATAAACAAAAGTGTAATCCGAACACAACTCCAATCCCAAAGGGCTGCCCAATCCAGCTAGTTTTACTACACGTACAAGGATTAAAAATAAAAGACAAAGAAAAGAGTAAAGTGTTCTTTTAAAGAGGATTGCAATATCAACAAAGGCAAGCAGTAACAATAACTGTAGTCGTGAGATACGAGGAGGAGGAGGAGAAGAATCGAAAAGAATGGCAGACTTAAGCAAAACCCTAGAAGAAGGGGAGAGAATTGTGACTCCCAGCAGACGACCTGACGGTACCCTTAGAAAACCCATTCGGATTCGGGCTGGTTATACCCCCCAAGACGAAGTCGCCGTCTACCAATCCAAAGGGGCCCTGGTATGCTCTTCTTTGATCTGGAGAATCATGGGTTTGGTTCCATTCTCTTAAATTTTCTGCTATGTGTGTATGTGGATGAAGAAAGATTGATATGGGTCTGGTTTCTTTTGTTCTAATATGTGATGCAGTGGAGAAAGGAAACGCAGACTCAGGAAGTTCCCCCGGGTTATGATCCTGTTGTTCCTACAAAGCCAAAAACTAAGTCTGTTAAAAGGAATGAAAGAAAGAAGGATAAGCGGCTTCAGGTATGTTCCTCGCTACCGTTTATTTTTGATTTACTAGTTAGGAATCTCTGTATCTGCGCATCGTTCAACTTCCCATGTGGTTTCCGTCGAAGAAATCTGTAATCTGCTTCAAATTTTGACTACGGTTGTGAAACTAGCAAGTAAAGTAGAAGTGCCCGTCTTTTCGAATGGAATCTTGGCCTTTGAATGATGATTGAAATTGCTGTTTCTTGAGATCAAGATGTTCTTATATATTGAGTACCCTCCTCTCATTCTACATGACAAACTTGAATCCACACGGTTTCCAGCTGCCAACAGTCATTTTTGCTAGCATACAACATTCGAAGTTATCATATTTAATCTAGTTATGTGGCACTAGATGCAAAATTTGGACTGTGCGACCAAACTGTATTTAATGGACTCTTAATTGTATTTTAATTTTTTTAAATACCCCGGCATTCTAATGTCCCAGTTAAATGTTGCAAAATTCTGTGTTTGTGTTTAATGTTTTCAATTGTAAGCATGCATATTTTATCTTCATGTTCAAATACCAGTGGTGCTAATAGTTATTTATATCTACTTTCTTAATTCAGCCCTTCTCTTTGTGTATTCTGTATACTACTCAGGCATCTTAAATAAGCAGGCAATGCATTTCACGACTATAATGTGACCAAGAAACCAGGCCACTCAAATGTAGATTACAATAACATTTTGTAGCATTCAAACATGCACATATCAGTTTATATTTAATTTAAAAAGTAACCGAATGAAATAGACAAATCAAATATCAAAGGAACTAAAGGAGACTTATTCAGTGAAATACTGTTTTTTTTTTCCCCTGAGATCAAGATGTTTCAAAAAGTCAGATAAGGAGATAGAGTAGTTCTCTCTAACCATTAACCAGCAACGAATGATATCAAAGATGTCTTTTGCAGCTTACAATGGAAACAGAATAGTTTGTAATTTAGAGAAGCTTTTGTGGTTAAGCTTCAATTGAGGGTTAAAGTTATAAACATTAATCGATAACCTACACATGCAAAATTTGAGAAGCTTTTTTTTGATATTTATGCTTATCGATTAATGTTTATAACTTTAACCCTCAACTCGAATTTTGCTATTCATTTAAAGTTGGTTTCTGTAACAAAACCATACAACTGTATTATTGCAGTTAGCGCCACTAAAATTTCTGCCTTATATATTAGTTTTAAAATCTTTGCAGATGGAAGACAACTTTGTTAGAGCTTGTGAGATACAGTGTGCAAGTGTTTTTTTTGTTACTGTTTAGTAATTTTATTTGCCTTCCTTTCAATTTGATGCAATTATATCCTACACATGCTCCTTAGCAGGCTGCGGTTGAAAAGGGCAAAAACTCTGAAGCCATGGAAGATGGGAACATGGAAAAGGGAGCGCTACCTGCTGAAGATTTAGGCTGTGCATCTGAATCTTTTGAATCATTGGCATCTCAGATGAATGAGCTAGCTGTTTCTTCAAATTCCTCTGTAGACCTGGCAGATTCTTCAAATATGGAATCTCAGCTTCAAGATATTGATAAGAGAATTCGGGCTCTTAAAAAGAAGGTATATTTTAATCCTGCCTTTTTTAGCCTTCTCTAGTGATAATAATGGCTAACATGTTTTCCACTTATTATGTACTAAGGAATTATGTAAGTTGTGCAAAAAATGATGCTAAAATTTGAACTGACTAATAATCTTCTCTGAAGAAACCGAAGATAACATGTGCATTCTTCATATTGAAAAATCTCAGTAAGAAACTGAAGATTTTACAGGTTTGGAATTATTTGGGGGCATGATTAACAAAGCAAATGGGCATTTTCTGCATGTTGAATGATTTGATCTCTTTCTTCAAATGTGCATGTTTTATTATCACGGTTATTCCTCAAAGTACCTTTTCCTTTGGCAACATCTATATTGCTGGCGTTCTCTGGACTTTTTTCTTACAAAGTTGTCCAGATAGATGAAAGAATGAGGATAGTGGAGGAAAAGTTGTAGAAACCTATACAACTACTGATGATTGTGAACAAAAGAATTGTATGTCATCTTAAATTGTCAGGGGAGGACTAACAATTATGGGATCAAAAAAATTATTACTATTTCCTTGAGTGAGAAACGAGTATTCTTTTGACATACTGTAAGCATCTTACTTTATCTCATTAAATTTCCAAGGTGCATAATATGCATCAAGCTGTAACTTTCTCCAGTGCTGTACTTATTGTACATCTGTTTTTGCCATAATGAGGGATGAACCATGGTTTATGATTGCAAAAGGGCTGGATTACATATGTGCTCCAAACTTGTATTATGCTAGCATGATGCAAAATAACCCTTGAAGTCAGTGCAGAAGGGGGAAGTAATAATCTTGCTCAATTTGCAAAATGATGAACCAAATAAGTGCTCAGATGAATATTGATAAAAAAATGCAAAATTCTAATTCTATGCACTGATCACCGTTAATTTCTTAGTCCCAAGTATAAATTTGACTTTGTACTGGTTTTCTATTTCCCTTCTGAATTAATAACTACTTCAATTTCAAGTTTTGGAGACAGAGGGCATGGTCCATATAGATATTTATAGCTTTGTTTAATGTTTTAGATATTATCTCCTAAAAATAAATCCTATTCATGTATTTCTCGAGGTCCTTCAAGAAATCACAAGTTTCCTCCTCAGTTTAGATAACAAGATTATAAACTCAATCACACATGAGTATTCATTTTCTGTACATCGTAGGTTTCTAGCATTTGATTTTGTGCAAGGATGTAAGATTTTGTCGCTTTAATCTTTCATACAAGAGAGATAAGTATATGGACTTGCCACAAAGATTTGATGATATAAGTTGCAAACATATGGTGGTCATTCTCTCTCTCTCTCTCCCTCTCTTTTTAATTTATTTTGGAGGCAAACATGGTAATTCATGTTGTATGAGAGATGTTAATCTGAAACAAGATCATCTCTCGTATCCGCATAGGTTCATACATTAAATACGATGCCGACTTGATTTGGTAGTAAGGAGCCATAAACTGCACTGCCTTTGCATGATCTAACAATGTTTTTGTCTTTTCATTGTGAATTATATACTAACAATTAGAAGATATGAAGTTTACACAAGAGTAGGATTTAGTTATTTATTTAGAGAACATTGGAAACTTTATTAGAGGTAGGAAAACAGAGACTTATCTACATCAAGACAGGGAGTCAAGAAATGTGAGTTCAAAAGTTGCTATACGATCACTTGGAATGGGGCAACAGGATTCATATGGCTGACCCCAACTAGTTTGGGATTGATACTGGGTCCTTCATGGATGTAAGCAAATCACTGCACCAGCTTACATTTACTTGGTGCCTCTATATTCCATGGAACAAAGCCATTAGAAACCGAACTAGTTCTGGAGCAGAGGTAGCTTGAGATATTCTTACCCTGGAAAAAAAATTCAAGCACCAAGGTGAAAAATTAATGAAAAAAGTATAATAATAAAAGAGCATTTTGACTGGTCTGCCTTTTTTCCAGCTCATACAAATTATGTTACATTTCATATTTCATAGAAATGCTTTTATTTATTTAGAAAGAATGTTTTTCACTTTCACCTACTATTTATTTTTAGGATTCTGTTAACAAAAAAATTATTTTATAGAGCTGTGGCATGCTTACTAGGTTCTGGCCTGCTTAAACAGCCATTAGTGATTCTACGCATCCTTCAAACACATTGGACATCATACACTCTTTATTAAGTTCTTGCCTTCAATTGAGCTGGTTTGTTCTATAAATGAGTGAGAACTGATGTAGAGACTAATGATTGGCATGCTTGATTGTTGTTTCTGAATCCAGATTCGACTAGCAGAAGCTCAGCAGCAGAAAACTATGTCACAGGAAATGAAGCCAGAGCAAATGGAGAAGTTGACAAAATTGGAAGGTTGGCGCCAAGAGCTGAAGCTTTTGGAGGTTAAAAATGCCGAAGAGGCATCGTCATGAATGCTGTTTTGTTAGTGTGAGAAAACTGTGTAGTTTTCCATTTGCTTTTTTACTTGCAGTGAGGAACAAGATTAACCAATCCAGAATTTTTCAACCATGGCTCTTCAATCTGCTAGAACCATTTTGGTTTAGAAATCATTATTTCTTCTTCGTTGACGAGGGACCTTTGTACCAGATATACGCAAACTGCCCCAACCATGTATCAGTTAATTTCGGATTGATGTCTGTGTTCATGGTGCAAGTGTGCTTGTTTACATTATACGTTCAAGGGAATCAAACTCTTAACTTGTCCCTAAATGACATGCCACCTTAGAGCAAGATGTTAACCATCTAGGCGAATCCTTCGGGATTTTTTCAGGATCTTCTGCGGCATGGAAATTTTCTTACCATGTCTCCTTTTGCAGGCTGACATGGTTTCGAACTCCTTTTCATGACTAGCATATTCTCACTTAACGTTTGGTCTATACTTTATTTCTATGAGAAGGATTTGGTTATGCAAAATAAATAATAAATAAATAAATTTTGTATGGCTCCAAGTGTTTGTTTGACATTGTGATAGTTTTTATGATTGTAGTTTAAAAAAAAACAGGTTTAAGAAAAATACTTTCAGTTGCGGTTATAAAAAAGATTTAAAAAATATGCTTGGTTAAAACTGTTATGTAATAAATTTATATATGCAAAATAAATGATAAATGAGTTTTCATGAAAGAAAAACAATATTTTTGGTTAAAAAATGTGTTTTTGATGTTTTCGTGCTCTCTCTCTCTCTCTCATCAATTTAATTCTTTATAGACCATTCTATAAATTTAAAAAATTCGCATACGACATATATGACTAATTTGATTATATGTTTTGATGATAACATAAACATTGGATATAACAAAATATTATTTTGATATATGCATATCACTTTATGAATATCAAATTATATTTCATGCTTAAATGATTTAAATAAAGATATGTTAATATGCCATATAAATATAAACATATATATTATATGTTATACACACCCTTGTAATGATAATAGACAAGTTTACAACATTCAAGAAATCATCAAACAAGCAAGGAAATGATTCACGAAGGTCAAGAACAAAAAACTTGTAGAAATTACAATATCAACTTCGTTAATCAAGAATTTGTAATAGAATTTTGCCAAATAGCACTAGACTTGTTTAGAAAACCTTATAATATCTATACAACCTAAACAAACCCAAAAGAACCAAAGAAAACCAAGAAAAGAACAAAATAAAAAAATAGGACAAAATGTGGATAGTAGCCAAAACAGTTTTATCGTTTTGGAAACGACAAGACAATAGTCAAAATAGTCAAACCATTTTGAGATGGTCAGACCGTTTCTCAAATTGGTCTAGCCGTTTCTCAAAATGGCTAGTCTATTTATGTAAAATTTCCAGAAACTCTTGGGGTTCTTCAAAATGGTCTAACCGATTCTAAAAGGGTCAGACTGATTTTAAAACGATCTGACCGATTTTGCCAATGAGTAGAAAACTGTATCGAACAACTACTTTTTTTTCTAAGCCTATAAATAGTCTTTTACTTGCCCAAAACAAGTGTTGAACTCTTAAGGCAAAAATATAAGCATACTCCCTCTAAAAAAGAACCTATAACATTCTTATTTCACTTGTAATCATCCAAAAACAAGGTTGAGTGTGAATTGACAAAATCCTCCTAAAGAGTTTAATTGTTATTTCAATTAACTCTACTAAGAGAATATATTGTGGAACGTGTAAGTGACACTCTAAAAATTTGGAAAAGTCTCCTAGAGACAAAATTGGTTTAATACTTGTCATTCAACATGTATTGGTGAAATATTTTCTAGTTTTTAGCCTGTAAAAAGATTAGGGATAACAGTTTGATTCTAAGCCTATAAAAGGATTGAGTTTGATCTTGTAACAACAAAAATATTATATAATGGTTTGGTCTCACTCGCTAAGAAGACCAGTGTGTAATAGTGAAACTCTTGAACTAAAGTTCAAGGAGAGGAGTAAACAGTTTGCTGAACCTCTATAAATCTTGGTGCAATCTCTCTAAAATTTCACTCTTTAATTATCTCATTTATGTTGTTTATTGCTTCCGTATTTGGTTAAGTGTTTAAAATTTCATGTTATTATGTAACAAGTTTTTAACTTATAGTTTTACCTTGCATACCTAATTCACCCCTCATCGTAGGTGTTTGTATTGCCATAATTCTAGAACAACAATTAGTATCAAAGCTTGTGCTTTTGTTATAGGACTTAACCGTTTTAGAGTTAAAGATCATGGACTTCAGTGAACTTAGATTTCCTAGGACTATAGTATATAAAGAAGATGATATAGAATCACCTAACTCAAACTTCATTGAACAAGATGAAGACATCGATATGAGTTTTGATGATTTTATTACCTTATGTGAAGACTTAAATAAAAAGAACAAGATGTATAGAAAGACTAATAAAAATTTAAAAAAGATTCATGGTTGGTGGTCTATTCGTAGAATTTCAGATTTACCCGTATGAATAAACCTGGAGGTTGAAATCTTTAAGAGATATTGACCAGCCAGCAGAAGTCAATTCATCAAAATAAGGATTTTGCTTGCTGTATATACATAGCAACCGAAGCATCACTTTGCCAAAGATCTTGAAAAGACCCATAACGTTACATAATATAAGAATTAGACGGAGAGGTGAGAGCTTACTCAAGAGTATGCCAAACACAATGAGATATCTGATAATCTACCACAAGATGTAGTACATCCATTGTAAGAGAGGAGAGTAACGCATTCAAAATAAGTTGATCATGTTGCTTTTAACAAAGAAAGAAAGGGTTGATGTGCGGAGAAGAATAAAGAAAATTGTCAATTTCAGATATATGAGAAGGAGAACATAAAACGGAGCCATCAACAAAGTGGAAGATACCCTGACCAAGAAGATAGGACTTCATTTACATTCGTCAATAGAGATAATTATTGTTCGTAAGCTTCAACGAAATAATTTGCTAAGTATTGGACATAGCAACTATGACTGAAGTTGAGGTCCTCATAATATGAAGAGGAATGATAGAAACATGAGAACAAGAACCATTGTTCTATTCTGCAAGGTAGGGGTCTGCTGTTGTGGGAAGGAGCTACTGGCAGCAGCCTGTGTGTGGTTGGCCGATGATGCTACAACACCGGTTTGGTGAAGGGAGAAGTTGAAAGCAGTAGAGTCCATTAGGGAGAAAGGAGTTTTAATATGTTAAGGCTCTGATACCAAGATGAAGAGAAATATAATGGTTAACCTATTAGTTGACCAACCTTTTCTATTTATATATGCAGGGCAATATACAATAATTAAAGTAGAGATTACAACACTAGAACAGTACTATAATACACACACACATTCCATAATAAATTCATACATGCTTATTTATCATTTGATATTGATCGAAAAGAATTAAGATATAGTAGTAAAAATCATTTTAAAATATGTGTATATAATATATTCTATTTTTTCGATCCATATTCAATAAAAAAAAATTATCACAACTATTACATTATCATAAAATTTTAAATCATTAAAGAGGTTTGGATAAGGATTGATCTAGTATGGAGATAATTTCCTTCCTTTTTTCTTCTTTTCTAGTTTTCCTTATAAAAATAAATAAATATTAGATATACCTTTCTTAATAAAATTACGAACTTTTAATTGATTTAAGTGATAAAATAAAAAAAAATACATTGTAAGAAACTTTAATCTAAAAATAGGAAAAAAAAATTCCTAAAATGAAAAAGAAAAAAGAAAAATAACTATGAAAGAAAAGAAAAGAAAAGAAAGGAAAAGAACACAGGCAGTATAGATGTATGTAAATGATAGATAGGTAACCAATGCCAGAGAGCTAAAGCTTTTGATCAACCGGGCCACCGTTGGTGCTCCAATCTTTAAGCTGCTCCTGTCATTTGTGTGCAAGTGTGACCCAAAACTACAGTTGCCTGCACTCAGGAGGGAGCTCCTTTTTCTGATCTTCCTGGATTTGTGCTCCTCCATTCTTCTGACCTTCCTGGATTTGTGCTCCTCCATTCTTCTGCAATTAACATAACCAAATCAGACTGAAATTTATACACAGAACAAACAGATAGCATTAAAAGTTCAAAATAATGAACTTTCAATATCGGATGACTGAAAGAACATTGCAAAGAAACAGCGGAAGAACATGTTAGCACCTTCAAAAATATGGAAAGTCTAAACAAACATGCATACGATAGGGAAAATATATATATAGAAGAGAGTCAGAATTTATCATATTGATGTCTTTTACCTTCTTCTCGACCTGTTTTTCTGCCTCTTTCTCTTCGACGCCCTTCTTTAGGGCCCCCTTTCCCCCCTCTTCCTCATTATGGTCTTCATGGACGTCCTCCATGCCTTGTTTTCTTTCATCTTCGACGCCCTTCTTCAGGGCCCTTTCTTTTTCCTCATCATGGTCCTCATTGACGTCCTTCTTCACGCCTTCTTTTCTTTCCCCTTCCTTCTCAGCCTCATCGTCCTTGGTAGCCTCTCCAGTAAACCATGACACAGCATGAGGAATGGTTTTGTCCCGAATAATCATACTACCACAGGCAAAAACTTAACAAAAGGACACAGATGCACAGATTAAACCAAGAGAAGTTCACAGAAAGAATGTGGGACTTACCCTACAATGTAGTCCTGTTCTATCATGTCCTGAAGTTCATCATACTGTGAACACAAGAGACTAAGACATCAGTTAACATATCAACAGTTACATTGCTTTCCTTGTACATAACGAAGCAGAACTTACAGCATCATCATCTCGGTCATCCTCATTCTCAGGGATCCGAGGAGGAGTAAAGAATGTGAAGAAACTTTCACTCTTCTTAATTGTTGTGATGGTTTTGGCAATCTTTGACCCCCTTCTTGGTTTCTTCTTCACAATCACCTTCTTCGTCAAGCATTTCCCAGGATACCATTCAATTTCCGTCCTACAAAACCGAACGAAACATTACAAAAAGAAAATTAAAAAGGAAGAGATTAAAGATTCTCAACACGACAACATTTGTATAACTACCCAATTGCTTGGCTCAAAATAGGATCAAGTTCATCAATTATGCGATAGGTCTTTGTCAGGACAGAATTTTTGAAGTAAGTATTAGGATTGAAGTAAAACTCCAGCCTGAAACCCTCAGAATCTTGAAGTCTCGACCACTTGATGTCGTTAATGAACTTCAGAGCTCCTTCATCTCGTCCCTTAATCTATTGCAAGAATCAATTGATAAATCAGATTACACAATGATCAATCCAACAGGAAGAAATATCATGTGTGTGTACGCGCCTTGCATATATACCTCCGCTGCTAGTACTTCATGAGTTTTCATTGCAGCGAGCCAGAATTCAGGCACCCCCTTCTCTGCATTAAAGAAGTACTATACTCTTAAGTTCAAGATAAGGCATTGCTTTCAAATACTCCATGTATGTTTTCCGAAAACAACATTTACTCTTAAAAATATTCACTAATACCTTCTGTAGCTTGATCCTCTTTTATTCCAGCTAATTCAGTTAGCGTGGCCCCTTCAACTTCTTTTAGACCGTTCACAATCTCAAATCTCTGCGCCGAGTGTCCATCAAAAACTTAAATTAAGTACAGAAACACAGCACAAAAATTGTAATGCATGCTACCTCTGATCCAGCATTCATGTAACACATGCAGAAGTAATAATGCAAGACAATATATACCTTAGTGTAGAGCGGTTGATAAAGCTTCTGGTATTTAGCTTCTAATGCCTTTCTCTCCTCAAGAAACTGTGCCTCCAGCTCATCATGTTGGCTCTGCAGAAGACATCAATGCGCACATATATAATTAAGCGTACCATGATCATGTATACATGTAATAAACATTAACAAGAATGTTGTAAACTGGGCTATAAAATAACATAAGCTGATGAACAGCACAATGTTTGTTGTGGAATGTAGATGGATATATAGACCAACCTGAAGATGTCTGAGACCCTCCATACGTTTTCTGACCTTGGGAGACAATGATACCTTCATGTTGCAGTTACTCACAAGGGAGGAGTCTGGGAGATGGGAAAATATGAAGTGCCAAGAAAAGGAGGGAAAGTGAGTTTATTATGAACTTATGTGAGCTTACAGGTTTTTATTTATAAGCCCAGGAAAGTGATGCGTTTCTTGTCGAACTGGTACTGGTATCCATCTGTTCCTGTTAAGGGGATGCCACCTGTGGTTCGAGCATACGGGCCATTGGAATCGATTCAAATTTAACAGTCAAGCAAAGGATCAGATTTGACTGGCATTCATTTTTTTATCATTTATTTTTTTTCATATAATTTAAAAAAATAATTTCATAAAAAAGTTATGCTTTTAAACTTTATAAAATCCATGAATCTATTCACAAGTTTGACTGATTGACTTGGTTTGCAGGTCTGACAAGTTTAACTTTTTTTTTTATTTAAGCTTTTTTATTTTATCCTTAGATATGAGGTTAATTGAGAATTCAGTTTCATAATTGGTTTCGTTTCGCCTTTTATGAGGTTATCGCGATCTAAAAAAAACTTGGTATTGGGTTGATATTTGATTTCACAATCGTCTATTTTTGTTATCATATAGTTAAATAAAAAATAGTTTTAAAAAACAAATTATAATTCCAGTAGAGTCCATAACTCAATTCACAGGTTTGACGTGCTAGTTCGGCTTACCCGATTCACATGTTTGATAAGTTTACCCACCGATAAGATATGTTTTTTTTTTGTTTTTGGTCTTTTAATTGTTTTTAATTTATTAATTTTTGATTTCATCCTTTAATATTGCATTGGTTGGGAAATAAGCTAAATTATGGATTTTATTTTGTTTTTTTTATAGGAATAATTGTCTCAAATAAATGTCTATTTTGAGGTTGGTGCTCAATTTTATTAGCATATATTTTTATCATATAATTAAATAAA